>ENA-OQIK01000077-OQIK01000077.1-human-gut-metagenome-genome-assembly--contig:-NODE-77-length-89268-cov-5.710688_pt1 | contig 89268 bp, 89 predicted proteins | sample MGYA00242578_ERZ504743 | MGnify/ENA primary metagenome ERZ504743 (study PRJEB26092, sample SAMD00036441) | human gut metagenome | host: Homo sapiens | study: EMG produced TPA metagenomics assembly of...
CGTTAGCTTTGCATGTGTCATATGCTGTAACCAATCCGGCCATTGTTCCATGGTCTGTAAATGCCATTGCTTTCATTCCGAGAGATTTGCCGTATTTAACGTAATCGCCGATTTTTCCTAAACCGTCAAGCAAGCTGTAGTCTGAGTGGACATGTAAGTGAGAAAATTCATTACTCATATTTTTTCAATCTCCTTTTCTTTGTATTTTTTTGCTTTTTGCACTTTTAATATGCCGGATTCTCAAGACTACGAAAAAGAACTTGTGTTTTGTGTCAGTTTTCTGCAATACAGAACATTTGTTCTGAAAATATATTATCACATACCGAACAAAAAAGCAAACAAATGTTCGTATAAACTTTTTAATTATTTTTTGTAACTTTTCGCCAAAAATTTTGCATATTAAAATAAAGCCAAAAAAATAAAAAGGAGAGAGAAAAAAATGAAATCATTAAAATATTGGCTATCATTTCTTTCGCTTATTCTGCTGTTAGTAATTCCGTGTGGAGGGTTTTACTATTTAAGCAGACAGCCAGGCTTTAATGTCGTTGAATTTGTGAAGGAATACCCAATGCCTGTCTGCATTGGTGCCGTAATCTGGGCGGTTTTATTCAAATCATGTAATCTGTGGTATGAGAAATCCAAATACGGTAAAAATGTTGATGCATTCGGTATGACGAGTAAATTTGACTATTTTAGCCTGTCAGACAAAGAGCGAAAAGAATATGATAAACAGCGAAAAGAAGAAATGAACAGGGTAATGCCGGAATCCACAATCACCAAGGCAACACATCCTGGTTCTAAAAATCCTGACCAGGATATGGCAGCTCTTTCAGGAATGGAAGAAGTGAAGGATAAGATAAATGAGATTGTAGCCCGTGCAAATTATGATAAAGCCCACGGCAAGAAAGGCGAAGGCTTTAGCTCACATTATGTCTTTTACGGAGCTCCTGGTACCGGTAAAACAACATTTGCAAGAATACTTACAGGCTTTCTGTATAAGAACAGAATTATCAAAAAAAATCAGTGTATTGAAGTTGATGGTAACCTTCTCAAAGCATCAGCACCAGGTGAAGGCGGTATGAAAGCCGAGATTCTGGTTAAATATGCGATGGGTGGAGTGCTGTTTATTGATGAAGCGTATTCCATGGCTGAAGGATATGGAAATGAAGCTGTTGACACATTGATTAAACTTATGGAAGATATGCGAGGCCAATTTGTATTAATCCTTGCCGGATATACAAAGCCAATGGCAAACCTGCTCTCTTCTAACCCCGGTTTCCGTTCACGAATCAAGGATTATCTTGAATTTCCGGATTACACGACCGATGAAGCAGAAGCAATCTTCAAATCTATGGCGAATAAAGCCGGCTTAAAGGTAAGCCGTGAAGGTCTTGAAAAATTCAGGGAACGCTACGAGATAGAACTTCCAAAAGCAGATTTTGGTAACGCCAGAACCGTAAGAAATATTCTTGATGAAGCAATCAGTAAGCATGCGTTACGTCTTACAAAGGACAAGAAAGCGAAAGAAAACCTGTTAACATCTGCAGATATCAGCAGTGAGTCAAGAAAAATCATTTAAAAACAAAAAAAATGTTCAAAAAAAGTGTTACATTTTTTAAATTATTTTGCATATTAAAAATAAGCAAGACAAAAAGCTCAGATTTAGTTCTGAGCATGCCAAAGTAGCATAACTGGATATGCAGCTAACACACAGCAACCCTTAATTCATTTTCATTGATTGACGGAAAGCAGTAGTCACCGTTAGTAATATGCAGGTTCGATTCCTGCCTTTGGCATTTCTGGTATATAACATATATCAGAAAACTGTATTATATTTTTGCTATGTTTTACCTCCAAGATGGGCAGTGTCTTTGTTGCACTGCCCCCTCATGCCGAAGTGGCTATCTGTGAGTTCGATTCTCGCAATCGGCATTTCTGACTGGATTTGCATTTGAAGCTGCAGCTTCTTTGCTTCATCAGTCGGTTTATATATATAAGTTTTACCCGGCGAGATTTGCCGGCTGTAACTTAGTAACTCAGGCCGTTTGACAGACCATTGCGTATGCCTGTTGGATGACTGACAAACACAAGCGAGGCTCCGAATGTTTTTTCATCCGGAGCCTCGCTTGTTGTATTTATTATTTTTTTTGTTATTTTTTTAGGCTTTTTCAGTTATTTTCTGATTCTTTTGAAAATCATGATACTCAGTGGAACAACCGCAGCACCAATCAGGGCAGCTTTCAGTGCTTTTCCACAGCATTCGCAGGTATTTTCATCATCAGCCCAGTCGTCGTCAAGGTCGTCATCGTCAAAGTCATCGGCAAAATCGTCCTTATCTTTGTTCTGACATTCGCAGTCTTCTTTTTTTTCTTCTACTTTTTCGGCTTCTTTTTTCTCAACCTTGGAGTCTCCGTCAATATCATATATTACCTTTCCGACAATATCATATACCACCCTTTTGGCAATTTTTCTCAGGATTTCATCCTGCGGCGCTGCACTTCCTGCAAGCTCAAGTTCATACTCACGATAATCAGTGTTCATATCGTATGTAATTTCAGCGCTGCAATACTCTGAAGAATAAGCTTCTACAGAATCAGTTTTCTTTGTATCTTCTTTTTTTTCTTCTTTTGTGCAGACTAATTCCACCTTCTGGCCGTCTGCTTTTTCTTTGTCTCCAGACTCTACAACCTTAAGGGTAAAGCCAGCTTCTTTTGGCATGTCTGCCTCCACAAGAGCTTTGATTACGTCTGCAAACTGTCTTAAAGTTAATTTTTCCATTATTTTTTCCTCCTGTATTTAGGTGTTTTTTATTGTTACATATTTAATATGCAGGATTTTTTGAAAATAAGAAAAATATTTTTTTTAAAAATGTTCAATTGTTACAAAAATTTTACATATTAAATATGCAAGAAAAAATACAAACGATATACAAGGAGATTTTAAAAAATGAAAACACTAAACAAAAGGGTATTTTTGCTGCTTGCACTGCTGGCAGTAGTCTTATCTTGCGGTTTTTTTACAAAAAACGTATCAGCCGCAACGAAAACAGGATTCGTAACTATTAATGGGAAGACATATTACGTTAAGGAGGATGGCTCCAAAGCGAAGGGCTGGATGCAGCTGGGTAAATATAAATATTATTTTAATAAGAAAACCGGCGTACAGCAGAAAGGTTGGATGGTTGACAGAAAAGGCCGGAAGCGTTACTTTACGAGCAAAGCCGGCGTTATGTTGACTGGATGGCTGAAAGATTCAAAAGGAAACAGACGGTTTTTTGACCCAGACACAGGATTTATGACTACTGGGTGGATAGAGCTTGAAGGTGAAACGTATTATATGTACAAGAAATCAGGTGTTGCCGCAACTGGATGGGTAACAAACAAGAAAGGTGCAAAAAGATACTTCTCACAAGATGACTGTACTATGATGACCGGATGGGCAAAAAGTGAAAGCAATTACAAACGATATTTTGATGAAGAATCAGGTATCATGTATACCGGATTAAAGAAAGTCGGTGATAATTACTACTACTTCTATTCAAAAAGTGGGGTAATGGCGACAGGATGGCTTACAAGCAGTTCAGGAAATAAACGATATTTTGATAAAACAAGCGGGATTATGGCAATTGGTTCAGTTACCATTTCCGGCAAGAGCTATACATTCAAAAACAACGGTGTATTGGTTGAAGACACAGGGTCAAATACACAAAGCCCTTCTTCTTCAAAGACAGTCAAGAATTACCTGCTTGGAGCACTTCAGCCAGTCGGCAAAGCATTGTATGTATGGGGCGGCGGATGGAATGACTCAACAAGAAAAGGTATCAGCCCTAAATGGCAAGAATGGTATAACAGCCAGAACAGCAGCTATAATTACAGGGATTATAATGATTTAAGTACAGCAAACCGTGCGAAAGGCCTTGACTGCTCCGGTTTTGTAGGCTGGGCAGCTTATCAGGTTATGCAGCAAAAATCAGGTATCGGTTACGGGTATACAGTTGTAGCTGAAGAAGTCGGTTCATATTATCGGTCTAACGGATGGGGTTCAATCCTTACTCAGTCAAGTCTTGCAAATGATGGCTGGACGTTAAAACCGGGTGATGTTGGATATAACAGCGGACATACATGGATTGTGATAGGCCAGTGTTCAGACAAGAGCGTTGTTATCGTCCACTCAACTCCTCAGGCAGGATGTCAGATTTCCGGAACAAGTACTCCAAGCGGTGATTATGACAGCGAAGCCGTAGCTTTGGCAAGAAAATACATGTCCAAATATCCAGGATATACAAAATATGATTACCACACAACAAGCGGAAATTATATCAGAAACGGAAATTATTTAAGATGGAACAGGTCAACATTAGGTGACCCGGACGGATACATGAATAAATCAGCAAGCCAGATTCTGGCAGATTTATTTAGTTAAAACATAGCAGGAGCCGCGATTTCTCGCGGCTCCTGCATTTTTTCTGTTTTTCACTCTCTCATTCTTTTTTAAACTTTTTTAGCTCCAATTTTCCTTCTTTTCTTCCTGCTTTATCTGCCGTATCGCCATCCATAAAAACACGTCAACCGTAAAGCAGAATACAGTAAGCATCCTGCAGGCATTACGGCCATATGTATTCTCTATCTCATCAGGGCTTTCCGGGTTGATTTTAACGACAACTTTTTTGTCTTTTTCTTTTCCGAATTTGAAGAATTCACTTCTTGTTGCGGTATACGTTTTGCTGGCATTGCTGCTGCCGTACTTGTACTGATACGTTATGTATGTTGCGTAAGACGTTTTGTTGTCTGATGACGGTGATGATGTTATATGCTGCCGTACATCTGTAATTATCGCGCCTACTGGCACGAAATCGGCATATTTTTGATAATATCTTACGTTCATTACAAGCAGCAGTGCTGTTGCAATTAATACGGCGGCGAAAACTTTTGGGATGTATTTTTTTGTATCTGGATTTAATATCATCTGCATTACCATCAACTCCTTTAAGTTTAATATGCAAAATCAGACAAAAAAAGAGCCCGCTTTCGCGGGCTCCAAAACATTAGAGTGAACAAATTTTTCCATTTCTGTACACATAAGCGTGGTCACTCAGCACACAATCAGGAGAAACTGCACTGCTATTGGCGTCACTAACCATATGTGACAAATCCTCAGGATACGGGCAGCTTTTACCGGGTACGATGATAAACTCACAGGTGCTTGACGGCAGAATATAGAAAAAGCCGTCAAACTGCTTCGCAATCATTTCAAGCACTCCGTCGTAGAACAAAGATGCCCCGGTGAAATTGTCTCTTGTCGTCACAACTATCATGTCCGAATCAAGAGTTTCAAGGCCTTCCGGAACTTCTTCACCAGCTTTTTTCATATTGAAAAGCATTTCATTAACAAGATTGCTCATGTTACGAACCTCAATAGGCATTACAACCGGAGCGCTCTTAAATGCTTCCGTCATAACCTCTTTTTCTGTCTTTACCCATGTTTTCAGCAGCTTTTGTGAAACCATGATACTCATGACGCCGTCGCCTATTCTACCAATTAAAAGGCGCGGAACGATAGCCAAGTCTTCAATACAGGTATATACATTGTCCTTCAAATATGCCGCATGACGGTCTTTGTTATATACGACAATGAACAGTCTGTCTTTTGCTTCATCCCAGGACTCCAGCATCGTCAATACGGATGCATAGTTCACAGGTGGCTTTATGTTGAAAGATTCAATAATACCGTCAACAACTTTTTCCATCAAGACAGGATGCCCGCTGGTCAGCTTCTTCATATAATCGTCGTATATTTCTTCGATTCTTATGGCGGCTGTCAGTCCATCCTTGCGTGGCTCTTTAATGAGACGGTGCTCTGAACCAAGCTTTCCAGGAGTCTCAACGATTTTTGTATTACAGCCTCTCTCTTTCAGCTGTTCAATAACAATGCTTTCAAATGTTTCAAGTGTGATATTACTCTTCATAGTTTTTGTCTCCTTTCTTAATCAGACAATTTTTATATTTACAAAATCAATATGCTGGATTTAACCGGAGACAAAAAAACCAGCTTACGCGGTGGGCTCTGTCTTTGTTTTTTGTTCTATATTTGTTTCTTCTGTTTCAGCTTCTTTTTTCTTTTTTCTTTCTTTCTTCTCCACAACCATATCCCTCAGAAATTTCAATATATTTGCGTACGAATTTAATTATTTTTTTCTTATATTTAATATGCAGGATTTTTATCCATAAGCAGCAATTTTGCGGATTTTCTTTTATATATTTTTCAGCATTTTATATCTGATAACAAAATTTTTCAAACAAGAAAGGAACTTATATTATGAGCAAAATGGCAAAAGAATTTGCAGAAAAATATCTGAATGAGGAGCTTAATTCCCGGCTGAAACACCTTGGAGGCCAGCCTGACGCACTTTGTCAGGCATACCAGGCAGCACTTGAGGCTATGGCACCAAAAAAGAAGTGCTATGTTTTTACCGTTGAAACAAGAGATGCGCAGGCTTATCTGGAGCCGGCTTGCATTCCACCGTCAGATGAAGACGAATGGGAAGGTGAGGATGTTGAAGAACTGGACGAAGAAGACATCTGGTCTGACGTAAGCGGAAGTATTATATACGACCGAATTTATGCTGATTCCAAGAAGGAGGCCGTGCAAGCGTTTATTAAAAAATGTCCGCAGCATGATATTGACAGCTTTGGCATTGAAACATATATCGCACCGGATGACGATACTACACGCAGCAAAAATAAAGCTGCAGCTAAGTTTCTTAAAGAAGAAATGAAGCATCGTTTGAATATTCTTGAAGGATGCCCGGATTTACTTTACCAGGCTTGCGATATTGCAGTTAAAATGCTGAAGCCGAAGAAATGCTATCTCATTACAGCCGATACCAGAGACGCGCAGGCATGCCTGCCACCAGTATCTGACGAGCCAAAAGAAGATATTTCCGAATGGAAAGAGGAAACTATGGATGACGAGGATAACTGGATTGACGTAAAAGGTGAAATCATTTACGACAGAATTTATGCAAAATCCAAAAAGAAAGCTATGAATAAGCTGTTTAAGATGTATCCGGAGTATGACATCGGCTGCTTTGGCGTAGAGGAATATGTCATGCCATATTGCGATACCGAGGAAACTTCTTAACCATAATTTGAGCCGTTTTTACGGCTCTTTTTTGCTGCCTTATTTTTGGCATATTAAATACGAAAATGTTTCATAAACACGAAAGGAGAAATCGATATGGAAAAATGTTTAACACCGGAAGAAAGACAGGGAAAGGAAGTCGTTATCAGATATCTTCGCAGAGAATTGAAAGAACGCTTGGACTATTTGAACGGCGAGCCAGACAATCTTTGCAAAGCATATCAGGCAATTATTGAGTCGATACAGAATCAGCTTGAAACAAGAGATATTGTTAAAGAAACTAACGACTTTCTTCACAATGAGAAAATCGGATTTGAGACGTTAATCCGTGCATTTAACTTCTTTTCTGACCTGACATCAGAAGAAAGAGGTGTGGTGATTGAGGCTTATAAGAACAATGCGTTTAATGGTAATGGATGGTATTAACTTGTCAGCAAAGTCATGAATCAGTCACAATTTGAGCCGTTCTCACGGCTCTTTTTTTGTCAGCTTGCTTTCCTGCATATTAGATATGAAAAATATTTCGCAAACATGAAAGGAGAAATCAATATGGAAAAATGTTTAACACAGACAGAAAGGCAGGAAAAGAAAACTGCTATCAGATATCTTCGCGGAGAGCTAAAAGAACGCCTGGACTACCTGAACGGCGAGCCAGACAATCTCTGCAAGGCATATCAGACAATCATTGAATCTATGCAGCGCCAGATTGGAGTGAAAGATGTAGTTAAGGAAACTCACAGTGTTCTTCGCGCCGAGCAAATTAGCTTTAAGGCTATGCTTCGGATATTTAATTTCTTTTCTGAATTAACTCCAGACGAAAGAAGTGTGGTGATTGAAGCCTCTGAGAATGGTGAGTTTGACGGCGAGTTTGACGGTACCGGATGGTAATGCATCCACTCTTTTTTTGCTTTGCTGCTTTTCAGCATATTAAATATGAGAATATTTCACAAATAAGAAGGGAGCATACACTATGAAAAAATGTTTAACGCCAGAAGAAAGAAAAGAAAAACAGGTTGCAATCAAGTACCTGTACAGAGAACTGTATGAGCGTCTCGAATGTTTGGATTACAAGCCAGACAGCCTTTGCAATGCATACCTGGCAATTATTGAATCTATGCAGAGCCAGATTAGTAAAAGAGACGTAATCAAGGAAACACACGATTTTCTTGACTCTAGGAAAATCGGGATTGAAACCATGATGCAGGCATTTTCTTTCTTTTCCGGTATGACGCAGGACGAGAAGAATCAGATGATGAAGGCCTACAAAAACGGAGAGTTTGACGGACACAAAGACCAGAATTCCTGACATTAAAAGAGAGAGAAACAGCGGGCATCTGCTGCTTCTTTCTTTTTTGTTTTGCGGGCATTACATTACAGATATTCCATCCTTGGAATTCCATCTCTTGCCGGCAAAATTGACAAAAAAAGAAAGAAGAAGAGGAAAACAACTGCCTGTCAACCTCCCTCTTCTTCTTTTCTTCAATACATATCAGATTCTCGAATACTTGACGAAAATTTCTTCTTTCGCATTTCTTATCCGTCTATTCTCCTCATCGCTAATGACTGCCGCATGAATTACTGCTACCACAGCTACTACAATCCAAAGCCACATACTGCATACCTCCTGTTATATTTTTTTAAGCGTTCCTTTTCCTCCTCTTTTTGCTTTTGCCAGTTTGGAAAACGGAATCTGCTTTTTGTTCTTTAAGGTTAAAATCAACTCAGCTGGCGGCTGCTCTTCAGCAAGCAAGTTGTCATCTTTCGTCGCCGTTTCATCTACAGGCATTTCTTCCCCGCCTGCCGGCATTGCTTCCGGCATCAGACCTGCACTTCCGACAGTATCATTACCGGCATCATTTCCGTCGCCATTTTCTCCCGCTGGCGCCTCTTCTCTTCCAGCTTCCGCCGCCTTCTTTACATCCTCCGGCCATACAAAGAATACATCACTCAGCTTTTCTCCGTCCTTCATTACGATACCGGCAACCGTTCCGGCTCCCCTCTTTTTCTCAGGGATGTCTGCCGCAGCAAACCGCAGGAACCTTCCGGCCTCACTTACAAGCACGATTTCAGGCTCACTTTCTTCTACTTTTACAAAATTCGTACAAACTTCGCCATCTTTCAGCTTGATGTATTTGGTATTTTTTGATTTCACGTTAAATTCAATACCAGGCAGTTTCTTTACGCCGCCAAAATTAGTTACCATAATATAATTATTGACAACCTTTTCGCATGCCATAGCTTTCATCGCTTCAGCATACAGAATAAGGTCTGTCGTAGTATCTAGCGTTGAAACATTATCAACCGGAATACTTTTGTCTCTGAACTTGCCAAATGGAATCTTGTTCGCCGGCACAGTATGCATCATTCCGTTTTCTGTAATGAATACCACTTTATCGTCACTCATCACCGGGATGACCCATTTACTCTCAGAGCCTGCAGCTTCCTTATTCTTTTCATAGACCGTATCACTCACAGCCCTGACATACCCGAATTTATCCATCAGCACAACTTCTTTAAAAGCCTTCGGAGCTTCTTTTTTAATCACTGCTTTCTCAATATTTTTGATGCTTGTTTTTCTTGGCTGTCCGTATTCCTTAATGATACTTTCTAAATCATCTTTGATTACTTTTTTCATATATTTTTTATCACTCAGGATTTTTATATATTTTTCAATATTCTGTTTTGTTTTTTCATTTTCTTTCTTTAAGGCTTCCAGTTCCAGGCCAATCAGACGTGAAAGACGCATATCCAGGATTGCGTCCGCCTGCAATTCTGTAAAGTCAAAGGTCTTTGCAATCTTTTTATCTTCCGCGATACGGTATTTTATATTGTCAACATTGCCCGTCATTAAACATTCTTTTGCTTCTGTTTTTGTCCTGCTGCCTCTGATTGTCTCAATCACGGCATCCAAAACATCAATCGCCTTGATTAAACCTTCCTGCACTTCTGCTTTTTCTTTTTCTTTTGCAAGCATTGTTGTATATTTGCGTGTATTGATTTCAAATAAGAAGCTGATGTGATATTCCAGGGCAGATTTTAAGGTAAGTGTCTCCGGGCGTCCGTTTGCGATAGCCAGCATGTTGACACCAAATGTATCTTCCAGTTTTGTTTTACTGAGCAGGACAGTCTTAATTTTTTCGGCGTCTTCTTCAGACACGTTCTTCTTTAAGTCCAGAACGATTTTAATGCCTTCTTTTGATGACTGGTTTGAAATATCCACGATATCCGGAATCTGTTTGGAATCCACAAGCATTGCCACGTCATTTAAGAAATTTGCAATACCGGCGCCAATCATTGTATACGGAATTTCAGTAATAACAAGGCGGTTTACCTGTCTGTTCTTTTCATGTGTCACCCTGCCCTGTACTCTGATTTTTCCTGTTCCGGTCTTGTAAATTTCCAAAAGGTCATTACTGTTTGCCACAATGCCACCAGTAGGGAAGTCCGGGCCTTTTACAAAATCCATCAGCTCTTCAATGCTGGCACCTGGGGTATCCATCAAATATTCTTCCGCTTTCAACACTTCCACAAGGTTATGAGACGGTGTTGAAGTAGTCATACCGACAGCGATACCTTCAGAGCCGTTGATTAAGAAGTTTGGAATTTTTACGGGCAGTACCTCCGGCTCCTTTTCTGTTTCGTCATAGTTCGGGACATAGTCTACAACTTTTTTGTCCAGGTCAGCAAGGTAATTTTCCTGCGTGATTTTCTGCAGCCTTGATTCTGTATATCGTTGTGCAGCAGCTCCGTCTCCCTCAATTGAACCGAAGTTACCGTGACCATCCACAAGCGGAATTTCACGTTTAAAGTCCTGCGCCATAACAACCATCGCATCATAGATGGATGAATCTCCGTGAGGGTGGAATTTACCCATTGTATCACCAACGATACGCGCTGATTTTCTGTAAGGCTTATTGTAATCCAGCCCCAACTCCTCACCCATATCATACAGGATACGGCGCTGCACCGGTTTCAGACCATCACGGATATCAGGTACCGCTCTTGCGATGATTACACTCATTGCATAGTCAATATATGACTGTTTCATAATATCTGAATATTCCTGCTTGATGATTTTCTCCTCAGCAGGCTCAAAAAGGCTTAACTGACCATCATCTGTAGTTTTTTTATGCATTATTTTCCCTCCAAATTTGGTTCTTTGTTTCTTTTGCTATATCTAGTATGCCGAAATTTTGAAAAAGCGTATTATTTTTTGCGAAAAAATAAGCCCGCAGTTCTGCAGGCAAAAAATACGGCGGGCAAAAGCCCGCCGGGTTAATCGTATTTAATTGTAGATATTTTTGCTTTGTCGCTGTTATCGCTGATTTTTCCGATGTATCTTTTCAGCGTGTCCTGAATTTCCTTGTTTGTTGTGTATTCCATATCTTTACATATTTTCCAGGATTCGCTTATCGGCAGGCCAAGGTATATCCGGCCGTCAGCTCCAGTTGTGCAGAAAATCATCTTTTCCGGGTTGTTTAGCCGCATATTTTTATATAGCAACGCACCAATTCCTTGCATTTCGCATTCGTTTATTATGAATATATAGTTTTTCATCCATTCTTCCGGGCTGATAAGCATACTTTCTGTATTACATACCGCAATGTAATCATCGTATACAGATTTTCCGTCAGATGGAAAATCCGGAAGAGTTTCTTTCATCAGATTCAGAAGCTTCCGCTGATTGATGTCGATATCATTAACGCATATACCGTATATTGTTCTGCTCATTCTTATCCTGCTTTCTTTATATTTTTTGCTTGTTTTGAACATTTTTAGCTTCAATTACAATTTCCTCTTCTCCTCGTCTGTTGAAGAAAGCAAGAGCATCTTTTTTATTTACTGTTCCTTCCAAAACATATCCTTCACCAAAACGATTTGAGAACCATTCTGCCTTATCATACTCTCTCGTCCATGACATTCCATTAGGATTTCTTCCAGGTGTAACACCGCGATAAACAATAAAGTTTTCCGGCAAGGCTGTATATGTTTCATATTCATCATCATACATCAGCGATTTTTTATCTGCAAGCCGAAACCATCTTGCCGCAAGAGACACTGACACATTCACATCTCCGTTCGGGTTTTCTTCTTCTGTCCAAAATTTTCCAAGCAGCAGACTGAAGTCTTGCAACGATAAATATTCTTTAATGTATTTAAGGAATGTCAGATAGTACGAATTTCTTATAATATACGAACATCTTATCAGTGTATCGGTGCTGTCTATTTTTTCTTCCATCTTTTTGGTTGCTTTTTGAAACCCTTCTGGTTTTGTAATATCAACAATTTTACCATCAACACTTGAATATCCAGTATCAAAGATTGGATGTTGAATTATAATTGGGGATAAGTCGGTCTCTTCTATTGGCATATACAAAAACAGCTTCAGCGTTTCCTTAACCGCTTCCAAATCAGTCTTTTTTCGCATATTTTTAATCTCTTTTCCGTCTTTTTCTGGCTTTATTTTATCATATTTTGCCGGCTGACGCAACAAAAAAGCGAACGAGCAAGAGCCCGCCAGCGTGTGGTAATTTATTTTTTTACTATATGCCAGCACACAAAAGAACCGCCGGAATTAGCCGGCGGCGCAATACAAAATGTTCTGTTTTTCAGTTTTTCAATCCGCAATATCCTTAAACACCGCATCAAACTCCTCTTTTGTCAGAGTCTTATTCAGGCGATATACGTAATTCGGCTCTGTCAGCCGCAGCCTGCCATACGGATGATTTGGATTTACAGGCTCAGCGTAAAAGAATTTCTCTCCGCGTTTAAAAGCTTCTTTTGCCCATTGTGTCAGGTCTTCTCTGCGGTAAAGTCTCGGTTCGCCATCATCAACGGCAGAGTACCCATTTGTACATACGGGGACAAAACATTTCTTTAAGTCCTTTACGTTCTGCAGTGGTTTTTTGCCTGTTAACAGGTCAAGCCTGTCCTGGATTTTTTTAACGTTTTCGTTTTGTCTTTTTTTTCTGTTTCCAGAACAAAGCCAATTCCTTTCTGCTTCCAGAACAAAACCAAAGACACAAAAACCGGTCTCATCAGACAGCCAATCGGCAACATTCTCTTCATCAACGTCATCTGGAATGTCCATTTCTTTCGGGAGTGTTTTTAAAATCTCCTCATCACCGTCAGTGTCCCACTTGATATTAATCGCTCTCATGATTATTTTCCTCTATTTCTTTACAGTAAGTTCTGAAATATCTATCCAGTTTTTCTGCCGGCACAAATTCCATCGCTACGATAACGGTCAGCCCGAATCCAATACCTTCATCTGGCATAGTCCATTCTTCTGTGGCAATGACGGGTTCGCTGTCGTCATAAGAATCACCGTCAAGCGGAATGATTTTTCCATCTACCACCTTAAAGCAGCCGAAGAATTCGCCATCAATATTATTACTGGTTGCCGGTGGAACGTTTCGCTTTTCGTCATATCCGCGATAAGAAACGTAATCAAAATTTTTGCCGGCGATAATATCACTAATTGTAGGATAAGGCTTTGTGTATTTTTTTAACATTCCTTTTTCCTCCTTTCTTCAGCCAAACCAAACAGGCATTCTCTCAGTTCACTGCCATCAAAGAACTTTTTATCAACAACAACTACAAGCTCTTTTTCAAACGGCTCTGAGAAGAATAATACCGGCTCGGATTCGTCATATGTTTTATCGTCTGAAACGATTTTGCCATCCTCAACTTTAAACCATCCTATGACGCTTCCGATTTTGTTTTCTGTTGCTTTTGGGATATCCTTTTCGGCATCATACCCGCAATACACTACGACACGGTAGTCTTTCCCGGCAATCAGGTCTCCGATTGTCATCGTTGAATCAACTTTTGTATACATTTTTTGACCCCTTTCTTATTATATTTTTACAAAGACAATATGCCGGATTTTTGTAAATGTAAAAAAAGAACAGCCTTTGGCTGTCCTATAATTTGAATGTGCTGGATTTTTTGTCTATCTTGTCAAGTATATATGACCTTAATACTGTCACATCCTTATATTCCTCTTCGTCAAGCCTTTTCAATATTTTCCTCAGCGCTGTATCAGTAAAGACTCCGTCTTTGATAAAGCCGATTATTACCTGATTCCAGTCTGATTCATTGCTTAATGCGTCAGATAAAAACAGAGTTGCGTTTCTGGTAATATACGCCTTTGTCTTTGTATCCGGATATATCTTACGCTGCTCTATTGCTGCAGACCTGGCAAATGCATCTTTGCTATAAGAATACATTGCCGGGGGCGTTCTTTTGTCTTCCGATTCAATTAAACGGCATATAGCTCTTGCCGCTGACGGTATTTCGGTTAATATCTTTGGCATAATGATTACTGGTAGCCCTTCAACTTCCAGCTTCCAGGTATTACAGGAATGGCAGATACAAAGATTACAGCTTCTTAATCCAATCTTGGCAATTCCTGACCAGGACATGCTTTCCATAACCTTTTTTGGAATATAAATGTATGAAGCATTTGAAAAAGCAGCAGCGCCTATATTCTGCACCGTTGACGGTATGCGTATTTCATACATATCTGACTGGCCAGCACAGGATGCAAAGCCTTTTGAGGTGCCAACTGTGTTGAACGCGCCGGGGCCGATTGTTCTTAATCCTCTTGGCAGGTTGATTTCACTCAGGGAGGTATTGCTGAATGCGGCGCCTCCGATACCTCTGAGCTTAGCATGAAAAGTAAAGTGCTTTAAATTCATACAGCCAAAAAAGGCATAATCCCTAATTCTTTCCACATTTTTTCCACCTTCTACTTCTTTCAGGTTCCAAGACCGAGAAAATGCATATTTATCAATGATTTCTACAGAGTCAGGAAGAACGACTTTATCAAACTTGCAGTTTCGGCATGCTTCAACAAATATCATTTTTGTACCGTCTGGAATGATAAGTGTTCCTTCTCTACCTATTGGGCAGAGATAAAGATTCTCTTCACTGCCTGAATATAACAGGCCGTCTATAGTACAGAACCTGCTGTCAGGTGAGATAATCTCAAAATTCTCAACTGTCTGTAATGCAGCATTGCGAAGTAGTTCCTTCACATAGTTAACAGTCCAATCAGTTTTTGAGTCTTTGATTATAAGTTCCTTGATTGGTTTGTCAACAGTAATCTGAAAGTGTTTATATCGCACCCTGTCCAAAAAGTGTTTCAGGTCTTTGAATGTGTTCACGGTCAGCGTTCTGCCGTCTTTAGATATTTCAGCGCTTTTGTTCATTTTTTTTGCTCCCTTCTTTTTGTGTTGCTTATGTTACAGATTTAATATGCCGGAAGCAGAAAGAAAAAGAAACAGGGCTGATGCCCTGCTTCTTATATACGAAATGTGTTTTGTGGATAGTTACTTATGGAGTTGAGGATATATGTTTTCAGCACAGTCAGGTTTTGAGTGTCTTCAACTTTCTCAACTTCTTTAAGCAGACGTTTCAATGCAGTATCCGTAAATACCTTATCATTGATAAGTCCGACCATAAGTTCTTCTCCGTTTTTAACTAACGGATTGCAGATGATGTTCTGGAATATTATTGAAATATTTCTTGTAATAAACCGTTTAAGATTCGGATTCGGGTATTTTCTGCATTGCTCTAATGCAGCAGTCAAGCCAGTTGCGCTCTGGCTGTATCTGTATATTTCCGGAGGTACAGTATCTTCTGAAAGCATAAATTTATTGATTTCGTCCGATACCGCATCAAGCTTTGAGCGGTCTATGTCTTTCGGCATGATGATATCAGGCTTGCCATCAATTTTAAGTCTCCACATATTACACGGATAGCAATGATGAAGATTTCCGCTTCTGAGGCATGCATTTATCAGCTTTCGGTTTACAAATGATGTATGGACATTAGCAGCATTTGCAAACGCTCCTGGTTGAATATACCCTATTGATGCCGGAATATTAATATTATACATGCCATCAGGGCCAACATCAGCGTTTTTGCCATTATGCAGGGCCGCAGTGTTAAAAGCATCTCTTCCGACGTGCCAAATGCTGTCTGGAAGGTCTATTTCTGTCAATGTGGTGTTCATGAAAGCGCTGTCGCCAATTTCTTCTACCATATCTCCGAGTTCAAAATATTTTAGCTTTTGGCAGTTTAGAAATGCGCCATTGTAGATTTTTATTATTCCTTTTCCGCCTTCCACTCTTTCCAGATTTGCATTGCGATAGCATGCAAACACACCGATTGATTCAACTGAATCCGGCAACACCAGAACTGAAAAGCTGCAGGCTGAGCATGATATATCAGAAATGCTTTTTGTTCCATCTGGAATTACGAGCACGCCTTTTCTTCCTCGTGGGCAGAACAGCAGATGCTCTTTGTTTCCTGAATATAGCAGGCCGTCAACAGTACAGAAATATTTATCGGGATTGCTTATACTGATGGTTTCTAATCTCATCAGAGGCTTTTTGTCTAGTAACTGCTCTATTTCGAGAGACTTCATATTGCATTTTGCTTCATTAACAACCAATTTTGTCACAGAATCAGGAAAGCCTCTTTGCGAAGATTCCAATGCGTGAATATATTTTTTCAGCGCAGTGAACGTTTCTACTGTCAAGGTATCTTCAATCACTTCAGCCAAGTTTTCATCAGTTATGTTCAAAATCATATCATCTCTTCCTTTCTTTATTGTTTTTCATATACAATATGCTTATTTCGGGCAAAAGAAAAAGCCTCCAAAAAGAGGCTTAAAAACAGTCTTATGCGAACGCCGCGCACTGAAAGAATCCAATATGAGATTCCCAATCAAAACCATCCGGCACGTATGCCGCGAGTTTTTCTTTGAACTCTTCGACGATTTCTTCAGTTGACTTATACCCGTCGTCCCCAAGCAAATCCTGCGGGCGTGTAGACTTGTCAGTGTAGATGATATAAGAACCATCTTCCACATCCACAAACTTACCGCGGGCTGGCTTTTTGAATGGATAGAGCACTCCGCCAGAATGTTCTTCTTCGCAGTATTCTACGCAGTTGAACAGCTCTTTTTTATGCTCGGCAGCAGTGTTTTCGTTTACACAAGATTCCAGAGAATGAAAGTCTTCCAGCAGGCTCTGTCTATATGCAGAACGCAGAAAATAGAAAGAGTCACTTCCATATTCTGAAATCGTGCAATCGATAAAGTCAATATCTCTATCGGTTACACCATCCTTCCTGTATGTTTCCAAAAGATATCTCGTAAAAAAATCCCTTACTTCTTCTTTAGGGATAATCAATACTGTTCCGCTTGTTGCACACCAATATCCTGACATAATATCGTCTCCTTCCTTATTCTTCGTTATTGTTTGATGTTATTACGATATCGCCTTCAGTATCAAGTTCTTCCGAGTCGCAGATATACTCTGCGTTTTTCGGGAAAGGCATATTTTTCCAGTTCTTTTCAAGGTAAGAGACAGCCTCCTCACGTGTTGTAATATCGTCCGGAATATCAGCTGTTACTTGACCGCAAACCTGGTAAATTACGTTATAAGTTACTTTAGACATATTTTTGTCTCCTTTCTTGTTGTTTTATTTGTTTGATACATTTTTAATATGCTGAAATTCTCGTATTGCAAAAAAACAAATCCATTGCCATTTGCCGGCAAAAATGATACAATTACAGTATACAAATCCGACAACTGGACACCGCCCGGTCCTGCCAATTGTTGATAACTCGCGCTTTGCGCTCGTAACCAGACTCCGAACGGGGGATTCAGACCTGCGTGTGAAGTTAAAACCAGAACATTTTACCCTCGGACGACTTTTTGTCGGTCGTGGGTCTCCCGTTCTCCGTTAAGAGAGATGTTCCACCGGGTATTCGGTATCAGCCAACAAGTATCGGCCAACCATGCATCCGAAATGTGCGGCGGCTCTGGTAGACAAAGACGGGAAAAGAAGTTGATACTTAAAGGAAAAACGGAAGTTACCACAAATTAGTGGGAGGATTTACGCAAAAAAGAGACCGTAGAAATGCGGTCTCGTCTTGTTTTTTGTGTTTGTTTTTTTTGTATCAGCATTCGGAATAAGCCCACTTGCTGCGTTTATCTTGAGAACACCAATTGTCAGGGTCTGGACGTGCATTGTAGAATAAGCAGTTTTGGCAAATAGCATTGCGACAGCTGACGGGCCTATCGTCTCCTCGCATTACTCCAAACAGCTCTCCAGAGCATGCAATTTCTGCAATGTCCTCGGAATATTTCTCTAAATGAGTCATTACTGTTCTCCTTTCTTTTTTTGTCTGGAATATACATTAATATGCCGGATTCTGGTCAGCAAAAAAAACGCAGCGCCGAAGGCGCTGCTGTCTTCTCTTAGTGGCAAAGCTTAAAGCCTCATTGAGGTTTTCTTTCCTCTTGTATTAATCGCTTCCATTAAATAAGCAGCAATATCAGCACGCTTAAGGCTGACCGCAAGGCTATACAAAGACTCCATCGCGTTTGGAGTCAGCAGGTTTAATTTGATAAACTTAACAGCATCTTCTGTTCTTTTTCTTTCTATCAGATATTCGACAATTCGTTTTGCAACTCTTCTAGTGTATTGAATCAGTCTTTCAGGTATTTCTTTTCCTGTCTCTGCCAAGTAGAAATATGTCTTTATCGCAGTGTCATATGATGCTCCGCCACTGCTTCCGTATGCAAAAGTTGAATTTTCCATGTTGTGTTTTCCGGAATTCAGAGCACATTCGCAAAGACCAGATTCTGACTCGTTGATGAATTTTGGAAGATATAATTTTTTATCCGGGAATTCAAGTTCAACAGTCATTGCCTTGGTGGAATCATCGCTGTACATCCAATATGTACTCCAATCCATCGGTGCAATAGCTCGCATAAGATTGTGGGGCATTTCTCCGTTAAGCTTGAGGTATCTTACAGGTGTTAATGCATTATTTCCAAGCACACGCACTGACGCAGGAAGTTCCAGTTTTTCAACACCTGTACCTTGCATGACATTATCAGAAATGATTTTTAATCCATCATGCAGCTCAATCCTTGTAAGGTTCCTGCAGTATGCAAAAGCGCCATCCTCTAAAACCTCCACACCTTCCGGAATTGAAATTTCTTTCAGTTCGATGCAGTCATAAAACGCATTACTCCCAATATGCTTTAATGATTTTGGCAGAATCACACGTTTTAGGCTATGATTTCTACGAAATGCCTCCTCTTCAATTGCCAGAACTCCTTCCGGAATTTCAAGATACTCTGGATTTTCCATTTTTTTCTCTGCAGACAGCCAGAGGATTGTCATATCTTCTTCTCTCAGAACAAGTCCGTTTTCCAGAACCTTTGTCTTTTTCGTATTTCTTTTTGCTGTTGTCTTTTTTGCCATTTTTTTAAATTCCTTTCTTGTTTTTTATTTTGTTTCGTATTTAATATGCTGGATTTGCCGGCAGAACGAAAAAGGTCACTACCTTTTACAGCGACCTTCTCGGAAGCAAAGAAAGGAATTGCAACGGCGAATCTGTCTTATGTACCGGAAGGATTGAGACAAAAAAATACCGCTGCATTTACAGCGGTATTGCGTTAAATAGAAAAAGATTTGTTTGTTTTTGTATTCCTAAGCATTTCCAGGATATACGCCTGTACTGTCGGCATTTCTTCTGTCTTATCAAGCATCAGTTTTAGCAGCTGTTTTGAGGCGATATCTATTCTCAGTAGTTTGACCAGGCGTTCTTCATCTTTATTCTTTATCAGCCTCAGGGCAAACCTTTTTGCGTTTCTCTTTAAATATTCTTTTGTCTCTTTCGCGTTAAAGTCATAGTACTCTAATATGGCAAGGTCTTCTTTATCGATTGTGCCTTCTGCATATTTCCATAATTCAGGACGTCCTTCGCAAAAATCAGTAAAAAAATCTGTTACAGCCTTCGTTAAATCTGCAAACTTTGAGATATCAACATATCTTGGAAGATATGCATATTTATTTTCACATTGCAGCCGTACGATATGAGATGTATGGTCAAAATGATTAACTTTTCCTGGACGGCGTATACCTTGAACAATATCTTCTAAAAAAACAGGCATTATAATTTCTTTTGTATTTTCTGAAATGGCGCCTTTGCCAATATGTTTAATGCTTCTTGGAATATACAATTTTTCAATATGTGTTCCAGCGAAAGCGTTTTGAGTAATATTACGCAGGCCTTCATTTAAGATGACACTCCTAATGCCTGATTTGTAAAAATCATATCCTCCAATCTCTTGAAGACTCGGGGGTAATTCTATTTTTGATAGATTCTCATCCCAGCTGAAAACATAATTTCCGAGTTGCCTAACACCATTGCCGAGATTAATCTCTTTCAGGTTATGACAATTACTAAAAGCCTCATCTCCGATTCTTTTGATAGAGTCTGGAAGTTTGATAGATTGAATTTCACTATTATAGAAAGCAAAATCAATGATTTTCTCGACTCCTTCTGGAACCTCAACATGTTTCAACCCGGCAGAACCAACGATAAGCTTACGCATATCTCTTGTATAAATTACGCCATCAATTTCTACATAATGGGGACTTTTGATTGAGAGCTTTCGTATACACTTAGTATTTTTTGTTTTGGTCTGAGCAAGCGCCAGAATATTTTCCGGCATTATATAACTATCAACTTCAAGCGTCAATTTCTCTGGAAGGTTAGAATCGTATCTAAGACCGGCTATACTATCTGGATTATGTATAACCATTTCTTTTACTAAACCCAAATCAACATCCGGTGAAAATATGACTTTCTGTATTTTAGTATCTGGCAGAATAATTTTGTCTGCATCCTTGTCAATATCAATGACAATATGATTTACCATTTTTACACCATTTACAAACGGTTGTTCTTCAAACGCAGAGCCTGCAAATGCAGATTCTTCAATATCCTGCCAAGTGAGGTTACTCCTGAGATTTATTAGGTTGGCGCACCTGCATCCATAAAAAGCATATGACGCAATTTTATTAACAAGAGACATGTCAATTGTATCATTTTCATCTGGTGAAAAAATATTTTTCAGAATCATATGATATGCTGATGAGTATATAAGATATTTTCCGGAAATATAATATATATTTTTGGAATCAATATGCTTCACGCCTGGAAATGTTTCATTATTGATGTTGATTTTATCAACAGTTGGCCCGATAATAAGCTTTTTCACATTTGGAAATTTCTTATCGCAATCACGCATTTCTACATTTGAATTAAACCAAATTGCAGTCACCCAGTCTTCCACATCCATATCAACGACAGCATTAAGGCTTTTATCAATATACATTGTTACACCGTTTTGGCTGCTTGTCTTAAACAATTCTTTTTTATTCATTTTTCGCTTTTCCTTTCTTTGTTTTTTGTCGTTTGCTTCGCGTTTAATATGCTGGATTTTGCGGTGAAAGAAAAAGAAGAAACCTTACGGTTTCTTCAGTTAGCGCAAACTTTAGCTTTCTTTTTCTTTCATAGCTTTCACCAGTCTGCTAGTTCCGAGCCTGTTAGCGCCAAGATTAAGCATCAGCTCAGCATCTGAAAAGTCTTTGATGCCGCCTGCTGCCTTGATTTTAACGTCAGGTCCGACATGCTTTTTCATAAGCACGATGTCATCAGGCGTTGCCCCGCCGGTAGAAAAGCCGGTTGATGTCTTGATGTATTCTGCACCAGCAGCAGTAACAATCTCACACATCTTAATTTTTTCTTCCTCAGTCAGAAGGCATGTTTCGATAATCACTTTCAATACTCTTCCATTGCAGGCGTCATGAACTGCCCGGATTTCATTCTCAATCTCAGTATACTTTTTGTCCTTCAGCATTCCGATATTGATTACCATATCGATTTCAGCAGCCCCGTTTTGCACCGCATCAGATGTTTCAAACACCTTAACAGCCGTCGTATTATACCCGTTCGGGAATCCGATTACAGTACATACTGGCAAGTTGCTGTTTCGTCCTTTAAGGTATTTTACTGCCTGTTTCACATATGCCGGCGGGATGCAGGCAGACGCGGTTTCGTATTTAACCGCATCATCCAATACGGTTTTGATGTCCTCCCATTTTGCAGTCTGTGAAAGCAGCGTATGGTCTACTTTGTTAAGAATTTTGTTTGTCGTCATAATTTTTGACTCCTTTCTTTATGTATATTTTTTTATATTTCCAATATGCCGGATTCGGCAGACAACGAAAAAAGAAGAAGCTTATGCTTCTTCTTTAAGTATCTTTTTTGCTTTTTCAACATGTTGTTCCTGAAGTCCACCATCAGACTCATTATCTACAAAGAAATCAGTTCTGACAAGATGGCCGTCAAGGCCAAAGTTTTCATAATGTTCTTCATCAAAATCATCATCCAATGAGACGTAATTTTTAACCAAATCTTTATTATCAGCCAGCCATGCAGCAATTTCTTCTGGCCGGTTTGATAATATCATCGGCGTTACATCCATAATCGTCATTCCGTATTTTGCGAGACATGATTCAAGATATTTGTACATTGAATGAGGGGCTTTCATTTCATCTCCGCAAAGCTCTCTCCAAGAAGAAGACAATACAATTTTGCAGTTGCATTGTCTGTATATTTTTGCTAGGCGTTCAACTGCCCGCATGTCTATCTCATCTTCAGGGTCTTTGTGGTTGTTTAGATATGCCCTGCTGTTTAATACACCGTCGACATCAAGGAAAATGATGTTTATTTTGTTTTTCTGCATGTAAATCTCCTTCCTTAGAGTGCAAAGTTGCACTTTATGTCGCTTAACGCATTAATGACATACGCTTTTAATATTACTGCGTTTTTCAAATAAGTATCTTTATCCATCTTGGAAAGCATTTTCCTTAATGCAGTATCGGTAAGCACGCCATCTTTGATAAGACCAATCATAAACTGTTCCCCATCTGGTTCTGTGTGAAATACATTATACATGATTGTACTGATGTTTCTGGTGATGAACTTTTTTGATTTTGTATCAGAGTACAGTTTGCAATGTTCTATCGCAGCAGCCAGTCCAGCACAGTCTGAATTATATGTGTACATAGTCGGAGCAGGCGCATTTTCTGTATTTATGAAGTCACGCAATGCTGTAGCCGCTTCTTTAGGGCAAGAAAAACTTTTTGGCATGATGACCTCCGGCTTCCCGTCAATTTTTAAACGCCATATATTACAATTGTAATTATGGCAAAGATTGGTGTCACGTAAGCCGATTTGGACAAATTTTAAACAGTCAACATAATCATCCATAAGACATTTAGCCGTTTGTTTAGACATATGAATCGCAGACGCATTTGGAAAAGCTGTTGTTCCAATACGTGTTACGGTTTCGGGCAGGTAAACAGTATACATCTGGTCATAATCTACAGGACGAGTTTCCTTATCTTCTATTATATCGATTGTATTAAATGCTCCGCCTCCAATCGTTTTAAGCCCGTTAGAAAATTTAATTTCTTTCATTTCATTCAAGGAAGCATAATCAAAAGCCGAAGAACCAATAATTTTCAGCTTCTCTCCAAACTCAAAACGTTTTAATCTATAGCAACGATAAAATGCAAATGGCTTAATATTCTGTATATTTCTTCCACCCTCCACCTTTTTTAAATTTAAATTAAAGGCAAACGCATTTTCTCCGATAGATTTAACTGAATCAGGAATTGTAACCTGGTCACATCGCACCAAGGCGCATGCATAATCGCAGATAAGCTCTGCTCCATCATGAATTACCAGATTTCCAGTCTTTCCTCTTGGACAAAGATACAACTTCTGTTTATTGCCAGAATACAGCATTCCGTCAATAGTGCAAAATCTATCGTCAGGATTTTTGATTTCGACTGCCTCAGCATCTTGCAGTATCCCCCGTGACAACAATGATTTGACTTCATCAACGCAAAAATCACTTCTGGCGTTATTGATAATCACTTTTTTGAAGCGAGTCAAATACGGTATTGAAATCTGCCCATAAGATACCATGTCAAGATATTTTTTCAAGTCTCTGAAGCTCTTTGATATTAATGTCGCATTGTCGTCAGCTATATATGTTTCAGTATGCATATTTTTTACTCCTTTCTTTCTGCTTTACAAAGACAATATGCCGAATTTTGCCGGCAGAAAAAAAGCAGCCTACGGCTGCCTTTGGTTTTTACAGACAAAAATTTGATTCTTGAGGCTTAATTGCGTTCAGCAGGTATCCTTTAAGTACAGTTAAGTCGTTTCTTCCTTTTTTGTTTACTTCCAGTTTTGTTATCATTTTCTTTAATGCTGTATCGGTGAAGACCCCGGCCTGTATGTATTTTACAAGCTCTTCTGCTTCATCAGAATATACGTCAGCAATCTTCGCTGCATACCATGTCAGAAACGCCCTAACCTGCTTGTCTGGATACAGCCTGCAGTGTTCTAATGCAGCAGCTAAAGCAGTATTTCCTTGGCCATATTCATACAGATGAGGCATTTTACTGCCATCTGTATTTACGAAATCGTTGATTTCCTGTATAGCCGATTCTGTGGAGTTCATAGTCTTTGGAAGTATAAGTTCCGGCTTGTCTTTGACTTTTAACCTCCAGAACCTTGTCACGTGGTATTTTTGCATATTTCCGTCTTGCGTGCATGCTATCAGCAGCTTACGGGTTACGGTGTCAGTATACACTACCGATGCATTTGCAAAAGCACAGCGTCCAATCTTTCTTAAAGAATTTGGGATGTGTATTTCATGCATGCCGTCAGGTTCTATTCCGACTAAATAATTATCTTCCGTGAGATGAACCGTATGAAATGCCCCATTTCCAACTGATTTTAAGCCCTCAGGCAAATCAACAGTCTTTAATCCGGTGTTTGTAAATGCCGCATTTCCAATACGCTTAATGTTTTTTCCGAAGTCAAAGTCTGTCAGTCTTACGCAATCATAAAACGCATACTGGCCAAAACTTGCAATCCCTTTTCCTCCAACTACTCTTTTCAGCAGATTGTTGTCACCGCAGGCAAATTTCTGGAGGCGTTTCACAGAATCCGGGATGATAAGCTCCGAAATCTGTGTAACACTGAATGCATTTTGGCATATAGTTTCTGTCCCATCAGGTATTCTTACTGTCCCCTTTCTCTGGCGGGGGCAGAAATAAAGCAGTTTACCGTTTCTTGAATACAGCATGCCATCAATTGAACAAAGCTTGCCATCAGGGTTCTGAATCTCCAGCCATTCAAGGTTATATAGCGCTGCCAATATATCGCGGACGTATTCAGCTGAAAATTTGCAGTTTGCATGTTTAACGGTTAATCTTTGTGTCTCATATACTTCCCCGTTCATATTAATTAAATCGTCAAACGTATTGACCGTGAGTGTCCTTTTTTCGTTGTCCATTATTTTTAATTCCTTTCTTTGTAGATACTTTTCATGTTTACAAGAACAATATGCCGGATTTTGCCGGCATAAAAAAAAGAGCAGCGTTAAGCTGCTCCAAAATATGTTTAGATTGTGAACGCATTTCTCTTTCTGTTGATTGCTTCCAGCGCATACGCTTTAAGTGTTGTAAGACGTTCAGCGTCAGCAGATTGCTCTATTTCCTTCAGGAGTTTTTTCAGCGCTGTATCCGTGAACACTCCATCATTGATAAGATTTATTATGATTTTTTCTCCATCGCTGTCTGTCAGTTTAATCAGATTCAGAAATATTGCGTTAATATTTTTTGTTATGTAACGTCTGAGATTTCCGTTTGGGTACTTTCTGCACTGTTCGAGCGCTGTTGAAAGACCGATAAAGCCAGAACTGTATTCGTATAGCTCCGGAGGAGTTATAGTCTCGTCTTTATCCTCATTGTTTTTTGCACGCTGTGATTTCAGACTTAGAGCAACATTGATTTTACTTGTCATTTCTGTGGCGTTCGAAGTGAAATCTATTGATTTTGGCATTATTACATCCGGTTTTCCATTAACCTTTAGCGTCCAGGTGTTGCATTCGTAGTAATTAAGGTTCAGAAGATTTCCACCTCCCATACATGCCCTGATTAACGCTGTGTTAACAAAAGAAGTATATACGTTTGCCGCATTTGCAAATGCGAATACATGAATATGTTTCAGTGTTGACGGTATATGGATATCATACATCCTTAACTTTTCAAATCCGTCACCAGCAGCACACAGCGTGTCAAATGCCCGCATTCCGACATAAGACAATCCTTCAGGCAAATATATATCAGCAATTATTGTACCGCAGAAAGCGAAGTCTCCGATGCCCTTGATAGATTTTCCAAATGGAAACTTTTTCAGCCGCGGGCAGTTTGAGAAAGCATATCCTCCGATGTTCTCTACGTTTTTACAGCCTTCCGTTTCCTCAAGCTTGTAGTTTCGCTCAAAAGCATATCCGCTGATTTGTTTAACAGAATCCGGGACGACTACTTTTGAAAGATTACAGCATTTAAAAGCTCCTTCCGTAATCGTATCCGTTCCATCTGGAATTACCAGCAAACCTTCTCTTCCACACGGGCAGAGATAAAGCCGGCGTTTGTCTTTAGAATACAGCATCCCGTCAATAGTGCAGAATCTTTCGTCTTCCGAAGCAATTTCAATCTCTTTCAATTCATTAAGCATCAAATATTTTTTCAGAAAATGCTTTATCTCTTTGATTGGCATATTGCATTTTGCATCTTTAATAATCAGCTTATTGATTCTCCATTCTTTCGGTTGTTCAATCAGGGAATCTAATGTCACAACATTGTTTTCCAGGTATTTTTTTAAGTCTGGAAATGTTTCAGCCGTTAGAACATCACCATTTCTAATTACATTACACTGCATATTATTTTTTCCTTTCTTTTTAAAATCTCTTTTTTTTGCTTCATATGCAATATGCCGGATTTTGCCGGCAGAAAAAAGAGGCCGCAAAAAATGCGGCCTCTGACTTTCAAGTTTTCAAATCACCAAAATTAAACAATATCTTCCAGCTTAAAAACAATCCCCCTGCAATATACTTCACCGGCATCAATTACATAAAATGTCTCATGTGGAATTTTTGTCTCATAAGCCCATGGAATCACAACACCATTCTCATCTTCTGCGTCACACCATAAGGCATTAATAACGTTTTTGGTCTTATCTTCTTCTACTCCATTTTTTGAAATGTATACTCGGCCGCCATCAAAGCATCCTGCTTCGTCCTCAATAGCGCCCTCAAATTCCATCAGGTCATCGGAAGCCCCCGTTACAATCACAAATCCGTTTTCTTTCGCGATTCCAATATCCTCTTTTGAGAAAATTGGATATCCATTGTATTCTGTCCCGTTCAGTCTTTCAGCAAATTCTTTAAGTGTCATAATTCTGACCTCCTGTTTTTGTTTTTTTTGTATATTTCCAATATGCAGATTTTTTTTAATTTTTTTATTATTTTTAGGTATTTTTGTGCCTATTTTTCCAAATATTTTTTTAGAGCTGACCACAGTACTACGACTGGCGAAAGGATTTCTTTCTCATCGTTGGTCAGCCCTTTTGGAAGGTTTTCCAAGAGTGAATCACACTCCTCAAAAATCGTCTGAAGTCTGTCATTTAGCGAGTCCACTTTCGCTTCTGTCTGCTGTTCTCCATAAACGAATCTTTTCTAGTCGTCGTTAAGTTCAAGGTCTTTAGCGTCAGGCTGGGCAAGGCATCCAAAATTCCATACCTGAATTTCTTCCGGCTTGATAGTCTGTTTCACGCCGTTTTTAGCGATAATTGTACAGTCTTTATTAGATGCGTTTTTTATGTAAAGATAATCTGAGTTATAGATTGCGAAATAATCTTTACTGAAATCAATATCATCTGAGATGCTCTCCGGTGCCAGGTCTGCGTAATGCATATCTGCATATCCGAAGCGCTCCTCATCAAATTTAAGGATAGCAGCAGCTAAATCATCATAAGTTTCAACTGATTCCAGCATGTGATAAACGAATTTTCCGTTACATGACGGGTACATATCGCCGTTAAACTGTATTGACATCCAATTTGCTGTATCTGTGATTAATAAAAAATTTCCTCGTGTCATAATTTTTACCTCCCGGTTTTTGTTTTGTTATATCTAATATGCTGAATTTTTATCGGGGAGGAAATTTTTTGCGAAAAAAATCCGGAGAGAAAGTTCTCTCCGGTTCGTGAATGTGTAAGTTTTAGCTTTTATCTTTTATATTTTACGGCTTCCTTTTCAGCCGCCATCATCTTTCCATTTTTATCAAATTTGATTTCCTTAAATCCGAACATGTCAACATAAAAATACCTGTCTCCATTCGGAAGATGCATCACAATGATATCAGAAATGCTCATTGGACGGCCTTTTCTGTCCAAAATTACACCATTATGCTCCATATAAAGCCTTTCGCACACTCTCTTTGCCTCAAACGTATCGCTGAATTCAAAAACTCCGCGGTAAACTTTTCCGTAATCAGAAAGCTGTGGAGAAGGGCTCTTCTTTATCGCTGATTTAAACGGGCAAAACACATAATCAGCCTCAGTTTGCAGTAAATCATAAAAGCAGAAATGTTCTTTCTCATCTTCCGGCTTAACAGTCTTCCAAACCCTGCTGAATCCCGCCAACACAGGCATGAACAAAACATCAGGTTTTGAAAACATTTTCGTGTACTTCTCAACATCATCATCAGAAATATCACAGAACTCATCTCCTGACCATCCACAGATAAAGAAATCACCGCGGATTACATCATGACTGTTACCAATTTTCAGAATTCGATTCGGCGTCAGGTCAGCCAGTTTTCCGACATCATTGCAAACCAGCATTGCAGTTTCTGATAATGTGATGGTCTCAATATGTCCCATCACATATCTCTGCATATCCTTCAGATTGTTTTCAATTTCCTTAACAACAGGTTCTTCGTATTTATCAATTGCTAAAATTTTCATAATTTTGTCCTTTCCCGCCATCAGGCGTTAAAATCATTTTTTTGTTTTCTTTTTGCAATTTTTAGCACCAGCTGAATCCATCGCCGGAATCAATACCATCTTTGACGATTTTTTTGAAATCAGCGAATTTTGCACAGTCTTTTCTGCCGGAATAACCGTATAAGATATCATCGTCATAATTTTTGATGACTTCATAAATTGACCGGCAGTGGTCTGTATCCATCTCAGCATCACAATCGCTTTCATACAAAAAATCAAGGATGTCAGACATTTTGCCTTCGTACTTTTTATCCAGCTCAGCGATTTTTGCGTTATATGACTCATAAAACGCTTTTCTTTTGTCTTCGTCATACAGTCGCATTCCGTCCATGGATTTTTTGTAGTGCTCACAGATATCTGGTGCTGCCAGTTCTGCGACTTTAGTGCGGAGACATATGAATCCCCAGCCTCCAAGGTCAATAGAATGATTTTTACTCTCAATGGTCACACCCATCACGCAGCCTCTCCTCTCATTTCTGCCAGCAAATTCTCGTCCAATTCTTTCAGCTCAGCCAGCATCTCATCGCGGCTTTTCACTTCCTGCTCGGTAGTGATATGACGCCCGAAGTAATCCTTTCCCCTGCAGAGCCTACATGAACAGTGAATTTTGTTTTTGCTGTACTGGTGCAGATTGTCATACAACGGCAGGCCATCATATGACCGCGCAAGGTCAATCCGTGCTTTTCGTCTTGCCTTTTTGTAGTCGATTTTTCTTCTGTCTCCTCTTTTACTTTCTTTTGTGGTGCTGAAAAGAGATTCGGCCTCGGCGTCGGTGAGGTCGTCTGAGTAAATATCTAAAACTTCGTTATTCATTTTTTTTGCCTCCTGTCTTTGTTGGTTTTTTTTGTCGTTTTTAATATGCTGAATTTTGACAGGAAGAAAAAAAAGAACAAAAAAAAGAACATGACTGAATGTCATGCTCTTCTACCGCTAACTTAATGGTCTTCATATTCAATTTCATCATCGTCTATAAACATATCAAAATAATCATTACTTTGTATTTTTTCGGCAGGCATACCGTGCTGAACAAAATCGCTCCATCCTTCATCTTTTGATGGATTACTATCTACCAGTCTATTATTCATAGCTGACAATAGGTTTGGAGAGATACTGCTGATTGAATCATTCGGATTTATCCAGGTTACATGAAGCGAAGTATCTTTTACGCCATATTCATTCGCAATCCCCAAATATTTTTCTCTTATTGGCTTGTCAAGATTGGTTGCTTCATATACGACAGAAGCGCCACTTTTTAAAGCTGTTTTGATTCTTGCATCAACTATTGCAAAAACAAGGCTTTCACTATAACTATCTGGATAATTGTCTTTGAGTTCTTGGCGAATTTTATTCGGAGAAATCAATACTGCACTATCCTTGTAATCTGCATTTATTACAATGTCATTCGTGATTTTAGAAGGGTCAAAAATAAGGCCAATATTCTTTATCGCTTTTGAGGCCGGATACAAGTTCACATCATCCATTTTTTTATTTTGTAAATCAGCATAAAGAGATTTGGCTAATTGAGATTTTCCTGAACCCGGAATTCCGCAAAGCATAATAAACTTTGGAGATTCCATTTTAACTTCTGGCTCTTTTACGATTGTGTTGTATTTGCTATTTTTTTCGGCTTGTTTTTCTTTATATAATGAAATCGTCTTTCCTCTTTGGAATTCTGATAACATTTTGGCTTTAGTGTCGTAATTTTTACTGATTACATCAGCCTTTTCTTCTGGAATTCCTGCATTTGCATACAGTTCTTTAACCTCGCCTGCGGAGGGTATGCTGTTTAAATCTACGACAGTTTTATTTTTCACTTTTCCAAGTAATTTTTCTTCTCTTTTGTAAAAACTCGTAATCGGAATGTCTAAAATTCCGGCTCGGGTATATGGTGTTTTTCTTCCATCAGAATAGAACATACTGTTTCCGGAGTCGAATATTGGAGCCGGGCCAATTAATTTCATAGTATTTGGGTCTCGCAAGACGCCAAAATTTAACAAATGTTCGTCTGTATTCGTTATCAAGAAATCGGTCATTGTCTGATAGTCCATAAATTCTTGAATTTGATTGTAATCAATACCGTTTTCAACACAGATATTAATGTACTCGTCATATAATGCCTGACTGTTTTGGATTTTTCTGCTTTCCACCATTTCATAAGCCGACAACAATTCTATATTTTCTGAAGTAAAAGCCGGGCACTTACATTGTACACCTCTATCTTCGGTCATTTCAGCGGTGTATCTAACAAACTCAACATTTGAAGGCTGTCTGCTATGAACTATTGAGGCGAAAACTTCATTAATTGACTGCTGTCCGTAATATTTATAGCTTTCTTTGACCAATATTGGAGTTTTATGCATTAAATCCCAATATTTTTCCATCTGGCCGCCAAGAGACGCATTTGGGTCATACGACGTTGCGTTATGATATGGGATTTTTCCATGGCTATATGCAGCTAAATTCGCAAATTTAACGTTATCAAATGACAAATCAATGCCGCTTGGTTTAATCCAGTATGTATCAGTCATGCTTAATCCAAGATTTTTTGCCAGATAAACCTCTGTATTTAAGCAATTTGCGTTATTTATCACCTGCTGCATCGTTGCTCTTGACGCAGGAACAGCTCTCATCTCCCACCATTTTTGAATTTTCTTTATGTCACAGTTGCCGAGATATGGTGACAGGCCGTTTCTATCATCATGATATTCGGTGATTCTGCCTATGTTTTCGTCAAACAGTATTGTTCCGCATTTATCATTTTTGTGCATTAAGCTGTATTTTATCATTATTATTCACCTCCAATATATCTTAGTAATATGTAAATAGTATACCAAAAATTTAGTAAATTACAATTTATTTTGAGATAATATTAATATGCGGAATTTTGTAGGAAGAAAAAAAATGGTTTCCAAATACATGTTGAAATAAGGTTTTATATGTGATACAATATGTCTATAAATTAGTGTTCTAATTATAGACGCTTGATAATGGAGGAGAAAATATGAAGAAAGAAAAGATAGATGATAATCAATTGACATTCTTTGATGTCATTGATGGCGGAAAGCATGAAGAAGACAAGAAGAATATAATGAAATTTAAAAAGAAGCAATTGATTGATGTGCAATATGCTCCTTATGAAGAGATGTTTTCTGGCTTTAATAAAATTCAGGCGATTACGTTTTCATATGATTTAAGTTTCATAAACAATATAATGAAATATTTTGATACAGCTGAAATCATTTTAGGAGCAAAGTTTATTTTTGATAAAGATGAAATGCTTCCAAGGCTACTTGCTGATACAGCAGCATTAAAAAATGACATAACAAAGGATAAAAGACTTTCAAATATGCTTAAAAACGGAGACTTGATAATTAAAGTGTCAACATCTATTGTTGACCACAGAAAACTGTATATTTTAAGTGCAGACGATGGTAGAACAAGAGTCCTTTCTCCTTCTGCTAACCTGTCATGGAGCGCATGGAATGGCAGTCATCTTGAAAATTATGAGTACGATGATGGAGAGGCTGGATATGAGGACGCCATCAATGACTTTGAAGTTGCATGGTCATTGGCAGAAGAAATACCTTATGCATGTTTTTCAGCTAAAATCTCTGAAAATGCCGATGAGGATATTGTAGCTGGAAATCCAATTGTAACAAAAATAAAACAGACAAATTCAGTTATTGTGTTACGTCAGCAAATGGACGAAGAAACGATTTCTCTTACAAGGCGTTGTTTGGATATAGAAAATGATATTGCCGAATATAAAGAAGTTACAAAAAATATCGGATTAAAGACAGACAAAGGTGTTACTATGATTTCGCCTCAGCATGTTAAAAAAATTGAGACAAACATGAAAAGGACTATTAGAGCAAAGAAGCTTAATGTTGAGGAACATACGAAGGCATATCCAAAACTAACATTTGACTATGATGAAGAAAAAGCGTATCTTGATGAGACAGAAATGGATTTAAATCCGCCCGATGAAGAAATTAAAAATGATATTGATGAAATTTTAAAAATATTTGATAATTTTAAAGCATTCATTAATGGAGAAAAAAATCTACAACCAAATCATTTTAAACTGATGACGGCGGTGCTTAGTTCGCCTTTTACGGCACGGCTTAGATGTGATGCTTCATTACTACAGGTCGGAACATCCAGCCTTCCACTTTTTCTCTTGCTATCTTCTGCAAACGCCAACTGCGGCAAAACTTTTATGATGTCTGCTTTATTGAAAATGATGACAGGCGAAACTCTTGATACGCAAAAAGGCGTTAATGTATCAAAAGATATGCTTGAAAAAGAACAGATTTGTATTAAAGGTATTCCAATTTTTGTTGATGAAATAAGCGGCAGATTTATTTCTGATAAGGAAGATTTTCTTAAAGACCCTGAGCGATGTGAAAAAGGACAAGTCAGTACGATGCCGCTTATTGTATTTGCAAGCAATAATGTTCTTTCATTAGAGGAAAAGTTTAGAAAGAGGATGATGTTTATTAATTTTGATGGAGCAATGCCAAGCACCATTGACCAGAGCGCTTACAAAAGCCGAGGTATTGCTATTGTTAATAGACTGGGCACGGCTTTTTTTAGAGAATATCTGCGACGCATGATTCCACAAATTAACGGTATTATCAACTATATGTATGATGTAGAGCATCGTGAGGATGGTTATTATCCAGACGTTATGGCTATTTCATCTCAAACAATCATTGACATTTTGACAGATTATGGATATGATATTCCTAATTATGTTAAGCGACTTACCTGGAATGATAATTATTCTGTCAATTCCGTTTCTGTTTCAGAAGATTTTCTTGAACAGATAGATTCTCTATATAGAACAAACAGAAAAGATTTTAAAATTGATACAGTTACTAATCTCGTAAGTATAGAGCTAGGAAGGAATAAGAATATTGAAAAAATGTTTGAGTCATGGTCAAGGTCTTTACCAAATGAAATTGGAGCAACCGTAATTCCGTCGAGAGATTTATGCAGAATTGATTTCCGTAAAGATAAATTGGAAAAATTTTTAGGGCATTCTCTATCAACAGGATTTTTGTCATTCCTTCAAGGAAAAATAGGCTTTGGTAGGTGATATTGTGTGATGGTATATTTATATACAAAAACAAACGAAGAGCTAAGTTCTTTTGATGAAACGATTTCTGTTATACGAAGTGGGATTAATGGTTCAGCAAATATCTTATTTTCAACGGAAAATCGAAGATGTTTTCGTGAATTAGAGCATATAAAATGCTCTTGTAATCCAGGTGACATTATTATTATCAGTAATTTTGAATCACTTGGTATGAATGATACTGATATAAAAGAAAATCTTGATTTTTTTATACAAAACTCAATCAAACTTGTAATTAAAGACATACCATCAACTTACGAATATGGAGTTGGTACATCTACAAATATAGCCGTTATAAGAACAATTTTTGACTTAATAAAGTCAACAAACCAAAAGATTACACCAATCCGTACTTCCAGGCGCGCTGGCGCCGGTCGTACTAAATTGGATTTTCCAGAAAGCTGGGAAGAACTATACACAAAATGGGAGCAAAAAGAAATCACATCAAGTGAATTTATAAAGCAAAGTGGCTTAAAAAAAGCGTCGTTTTACAATCTAATGGCAGAATACCGAAAAATTTTAGAGACAAACAAAAAATACAAAGAAAAGTATGGTTGTTAAAATAATGTAAAGCATAAGCGGCAGAATAGTTTCTGCCGCTTTTTAATGTTTAGTTCTTTGAATTTTTACTCAGCGTTATATATTTCTTCAATCAGACGCGCCGCTGCTTCTGGCATAGACATATCGCCATAAACTATATCTTCGTATAGTTTTTCAGCATCAATAACGGTTACAAGTTTATTATTTTTCAAGACCTCTATTGCGAATATTCTCTTTTTGAAATCACTTCCATCTTCCTGCTCAAAATCAGGAATATCTTCCACAAATTTAATCTTACAAACATAGCTGTTTCCAAGCTGTTTCATCATATTGTATTTAATATTACTGACGATGTCATAACTTTCATATTCTTCATTACTCATATTGTTCATGGTGAATTCGTCGAAATCATCTTCGCATTCCTCATTGTCTATTTCATCCATATAATCTACAGCAGGGAAACCCTGAAACTGACTAATCGGTTTTGCATGATTAAAATGCATCTCAGACATCCCATTTTCAATACACTGCATGTCATCTAAATCATACTGAAGATTATCAATGTCATAATCAATATTAACGTTGTCAAAGTTACCGCGACCAATCTGACCTCTTAAGCGCCTGTCGGATTGTTCAAAAAACTGTGCATATCCAAAATCAGATTCCTCATCAGCCTTTAATTTTAATTTATCATATTTCTTTATTGCATTTTTATATAATGCCTCTGCTTTTTTATTACGCTCAATATTGCTTAAAGTAAAAATGACTATATGCATGAAAGCTTCTTCTCTTGTCATCTTATATGTTGAAATTTTTTCATAAAAATTGTTTAGCGGAATTTCTTTATGTTCTCCAGACTCCGTATGCTCTACATTAAGAACATATCCTATGTTATGCCCAAAAGCCGTTTTATTCAATAATGTGCATTCATAATCATCGCCAATAATATTTGATAATGACTCTATTAAATTTTCCAAAAAAGTTTTGATATCACCAAGCTCTTGGTTTTTGTTTGCCGTTTTTTTACCCATATCAAGCACCTTTCTTTATGTGTATCTTAGGAAATATATTATTCACTTTATGATATCATATATTAGCGATTTTCACAATCTTAACATTTGTCACTTTTCTCATTATTACATTTCTTACACAGCATCTGCAGATTCTCATCCACAGTCCTGCCACCCTGGCTCCACGGTACGATATGGTCTCCGTCCATGTCTTTCAAATCAAACACTTCTCCACAAATCGCGCATTTATGTTCTTGTTTTTCATAAGCCCTTCTCTTCTGCAATTCTGAAAATGTCCTGATTGACAAGAACTTCTCATCATGTTTTGTCCTGTCAGAAAGCAAATACCTTACAATCCCGGCATTTTTAGTAACATCATCATCCATCAAAAGCCGCTTCATATCAGTCTCAAGGCTGTTACTGTTATACTGCTTATCATGAAATTCGTTGTATAAAATCCCCCAATCCTGCACATCCGTTACGCCTTTTCTTGCATTCGGGAAAAGCATCTTCGCCCAGTTAATTACTGTCTGAAAATATAACCATAATTCGTTTGCGTCTAGGTCATGCTGATGTTTTGCCATATACATCTGACCCGACTCCAGCCCGTCACGGTCTGCAATCCATGTCAGCGCCTTTTCCAGATAATCCTGCCGAATCGGATTTCCTTTGATATATCCCTCAGCCATCTGACCGGCAACGCAATTCCTTTTTGAGAAATAGTTTTTCGCATCAGCCAACCATGTCCCAACGTATGTCGCATTTAAAAGCTCCTGATTTGTCAGCACTAGCCCGGCAATATTGATACGCTTAAACCACTCTAATTTTTCTTCTTCCGTCCCGTCACAGACCTTAACATCAAGCTTATAATCCAAAAATTTCTCTTTTTCATCTTCCGTCAAGTTATGAAAAAATTTATCATTTCCATTGATTTTTACAGGAAAATCCCCGTTTACATATTGGCAGAGTGAGATTGTACGCTGCTGCCCGTCAAGGAGTTCAAAGCCCTTCGGGTTCGGCGACCAGTACATTAAATTTAACGGAAATCCATTCATTACTGTATCGATTACCGCATTTCTCTGAGCCTGCTGATAAATATACTCTCGCTGATAAGGCGGCCTTAAGACCAGCTCACCGTTTAATCCATAAACTCCACCATCTCCATCGTCAACATAACTTTCAGCAACCTCTCTGATGCTGATTTCTTTCGGTTCTATTTTCAATTTTCTTTTCCTCCATTTTTGCTTATTTTCTTCTCTTTTTTCTCTTCATCTACTGCTTTTTTCAGCGCCAAAATGCCGCCATTTTATAACTCTTCTGCCGGCATGCTTACCGTTTCCACTCGGTTTCTTTCCGGATGTTCTTCTTTAAACTCTTTTTCTATTTCTATTGTTCTTTCGGCGTTGAAGATTTGGTTTTGTTGTTGTTTATTTTTTTATGCCTCTCTTTGCTGTCATTTTTGTCTTTTATAACTTACGGCGAATCACAATCCTCGCATAAACAGAATGCACATATTCGCCAGTTTTTTCGTTGTAAAGAAAATTTCCTTTTTTAGGTTTTTCTTTTATGACCGGATTTCCGTTTGCTTTTCCTCCCGAAGCGCCTGTGTATGACATATCTTGCCGCATTTCGCGAAAGCTGTTATAAACGCGCAAGTTTGGAATGCCGGCCTGTTCATCGGTGCTTGATTGAAGCATGCCAATAATCTCAAATTGTTCAGGGCTGTATTTATCAAGGAATGTAATCGGAACTCCAAAAATTCCATTACAATACCTGTCTGACAAAGATTCTTGCGTATTTCCGTTTTCCGGCGATATGCCATCCATCACTTCCAGGCGAGAGCAATTCAGAGCTTCTTTCTGATGCAGATTCGTGCGTAGACAGTCCGCCTCTGCTCTGCTCTGCTCTGCTCTGCTCTGCTCTGCTCTGCTCTGCTCTGCTCTGCTCTGCTCTGCTCTTAGCGATTATATTTTTGGAATCTTTTTTGTCAATACTTTTTTGCATTTCTTTTTTACTTTCTGAAAGCGTTATAGAAGCATTTTTACCTTTAATAAGCCCGTGTGATTTTACTGGCACGTTTTCAGTTTTTCGGTAATCGTTAGCGTTGACAATTTCAAATTGTTCAGGGCTGTATTTGTCAAGGAAAGTGATTGGCGCACCGGCAATACCGTTACAATACCTTTCGGATAATAAGTCTTGCGTATTTTTCTTTGTTCCTGATTGTGAATCTATGTCCATATTTGGGATTATCTTTGAGGTATCTGTCCAAGCCGATGATTTCAAATTGGGCGGCGTTGTGACGGTCAAGGTATGTAATTGGAGCGACAATGGCTCCGTTACAATATCTTCTGGATAAAGATTCTGCTGTACATTCTCTTTCCATGAACGTATCCTCGGCCTCTGTCGAGAGCAAGTGAGTATTCGTTGCCGACAATCCGGAATTGAGAAGGATTGAATTTGTCGCAGAAGGTAATTGGGACTCCAAGTTCTCCTCTGCAATACCTGTGTTGCAGGTCTCCTGTGTTGCAGGTCTCCTGTGTTGCAGGTCTCCTGTGTTGCTATTGTCTATAAAAATATTTTTTTGTATTTTTTTACTTATTTCTTTCTCAATTTCCTCCTTATATCCGGCCGCATGTTCATGAAGCAGTTTTCTTAATTCTGTATTAGCTGCAGGAATAATAAAGAAACTCTTTTCACCGTCAAACTTTCCAGTTCGCGTAATTTCCCATTCATCAGCCGGAAAATTCTTAAACTCCTCTTCTGTCACTTCCCAGGATTCGCAGTAATCACATGGAATATTGGAGATTTTATCAACATTGATGGCATCATAATTATCGTATTTTGGAAATTCTGCCGCCTTGTAATTTTTCCATAAGATGAGTTTTTCATGACGCTTTTTAATGTCAAGGTTTGTGAACCATAACGTGGCTGCACGACCTAAGATTTGACCGTTTCTAATTACATATGCAGAACCTTCTTTTTTATTTTTTACAAGATAGTCTGCCTGTTCTTCTGGAACTCCAAAATACATTTCACTAGACCATGGCTTAGCTCCAATCCACACTTTATTTTCTTTCAATAAAGGGAAGAACTCCTTGTATGTAACAGCATTTGGATTTCCAATAATCAAAAATTTCTTATTATGTTCTTCAAGCATGTTGACATATTCTCTAAATAGAGAAAATGGTGGATTCGTCACCACAATATCAGCCCCTTTCAACAGGTCAATACACTCCTGATTTCGAAAATCTCCATTCCCCTCCAGAGGCGTTTTAATTCCGATTTCAATATCATTATCATCTCCGCCTTCATACTCCATCTTATAAGTTGGCTTTTCTTTATCGTAATGAGTAGCAATCAACTTTTTCAGCCCAAGATGTTCAAAATTTAGGTGAAAGTATTTCCAAAATGCAGACGATGTCGGGTCATCGCAATTACAAAACACCACCTTTCCTTTAAAATGTTCTTTGTAATGCCTTAGTTCTTCCGCAACGTCACTTAGCTGCGTATAAAATTCATCATTTTTTGCCTCTTTGGCTTTATGTAGATTTTCGTTTGCCATCTATGTTAACTCTCCTTATTTTTATTTTTGTTTTCGGCTTTTTTGCTTTTTCTTTCCTTTTTTTAGCCGAAAATCAATCATAGATAACATGACGAATCTGAAAAATTTTTGCCGTTTTTACGATATTTTTTTCAGAAATATTTTTGCATTAAAAAATAGCCACCAGTTTCCCTGATGGCTGTTTTGCATCTTCTTTATTTTTCCGTCTTTCCAAACACTGTTTCGTATAAACTCGGTAGTACAACAAATATGATAATCATTGCTGCTAACGCAGGCATCTTCATCTGCTGATTCAGTCCAGTAAACCAAGCCACTGCAAGGCATATTGTTATTGGCGATATCCTCACTATTAATTTCAGAGGCGGTATATTAAAATACAGCAAATCAAGGTTAATATTCATATTAATGCTCAATAGTCCTGTTTTTAGCAGCAGAAATGCTGCTGCAAAAATTAAAAATAAGATATACATTTTTGCCTCCCTTACTCCTGCACAACAAACCAGAGATTCTTGCAATGTTTGTTGCATTCTGCATCAAACTTATCTGCAGGATAGTAATCCACCTTTTTATATTTTTCTTCTTTCGGAAGCCTTTCAACTGTCCGCATAAACATTGCCGTTTCTATATTTTTGGGATACGGGATATCATATCCAAAAGAAATTACGAGGGTATCTTTAACAAAGCAGCAGGCAAAAGCTGTAACGCCTACACTTACACCCCTGAATTCTGTTATCGTGTCCAGACCAGCTTGAAAAACCCTGTCATCATTACATTTTTTAACTTTAGAAAAGAACATATTTTTTACCTCCTATTTTTCACAACCATAAAATTCCATCCACAGAACGCCGCTTTATCCGCAACCCATCCTCTATTTGCGTCATCATACACATATATTATCCCACAGGGCGGCTTAGCCGAATCGTATTTACATCTTTCATACAAACAGCCTTCACCAAAAATATTTTTAAGCCTTTCTTTAAGCTCTTCTTCTGATTCTCCGTTATATATGTATTCTTTCAGCATTACTGACTCCTCCTTGTTATCGTCTGGTTGTTTCTCACTTTTTTTAATATGACAAATCAGCAGCAAAAAAATAACATTTTTTGAATTATTTTTTTATTTTTACACACAAAAAAAACAGCCCTCAGCTTTCCACTGACGGCTGCTCTTTCCGTACTCCAAACTCTTTAACCGCTTTCGTTGACACATCCACATACCCTCCGGATTTGTCCTTTCCGACAAGGGCACAGTATCTTGCAAATTCCTCTGATTTAAAAATGTTATATGCCTTTTGCAACTCCTCTTCCGTATTTGCCGTGATATACCTCCCAGAATACACCACGACATCCTCATCAAGCATAAATGGTTCTATTTTTGGTTTATTTTTATCAATTATATGTTTAAACACCACCTTCTTCAGCCCGCTGTTCTGTATGCCCTGGCTCCTGCCAAACAAAAACCAGTCAGCATTTTTGTCCATATCACGCTTTGCCAACTCATCGCGGTATGAATCAAGATAAGCATATGTTTTTGGAAATTCTTTTTTTAATCTGTCTTCTGAAATCGGCGCTTCTGCGTACGGAAAAATGATGTATGTATTATCTGCTTTGCCTTCATATTTTGAGGCCTTCACGCACCGACGCAATATGGAAGACTCTATTTCGTGAACCTTACCGGCTTTGTCTTTAAAGTAAACAGTCTCACCTTTACCGGCATACGGTTCTGTCAGTTCCTTATCGGTGTATGCCTGGATTACGTAGATGTAATTACGGTTTGTGGCTATACCGTTTTGCACGGTTACGATGTCTGAAATTTTCTTCGGTCTGCTGTTAATTTCTTCCAGGAATTTCATATCATCAGCAGAACCAAAGTTCCATGGGTGTCCGGTCATATTATCTTTCAGATACTCAAAATCAATCACATTTTCTGAAACCGGCAGATACATGTTATACTCCTTGTATTTTATATTTTTTTTCTCTTTTTCTTTACCAATCAGACAGATGCATGTATACGTATCAGCATCAGGAAATATTTTTGATGCTCCAAAATCATATATTGCAGAAATATATTTATTATTTATCAGAAAATCCCTGAATTTTTGCTGTGAATCGTTTTTGATGAATGCATTTGGCGATATGAACCCAAGCTTGCCATTTTCGCCAAGCATATTGATTCCGATTTCGTAAAAAATCACATACAAATCAGCCATACCATCCGAAAACTGAAAACTTTTCACAATGTCACGGTATCTTTCAGGAATGTTGTGTATTCTCACAAACGGCGGGTTCCCGACAACATAATCATATTTTTCTTTATGCTTTTCCCACTCTGTCAGTGTGTCCCCGTTTATCAGATTTTTCCACTCAATCTTCGGTATTTTGTATTCTTCCAGAATCCCATTAAGTCTGCTAATTGCTTTTTTATATATTTTTTCGTCTTTCTCAATACCGAACACGTTGTTCTGAATAATGTCAGATATCTCTTTTTCTGGTAATGACTGTTTTCGTCCTGCTTTAATGATTCTTTTAATGATTTCTGAAAGAAATGCCCCGTCACCAAACGACGGCTCCATTATCTTTTTTGTCAGGACTTCGTCTCCCGCATATCCAATGTCATCCAGAATCATTACAACGATTTTTTCAGGCGTTATATACTGCCCTTTTTCTTTTCTGCTCTCCATATTTCGCCTCCTATATTTTCAATATGCTTAATTTTTTATGGGGCGAGATATTTTTTGCGCAAAAAAAACGCCGGCAAAAGCCGGCGGCGGTCTTAAATCAAATTACAAATGCATCATTATTATTGTTTTTTCCCTCTTCCAGAATATACGCCAGAGCAACATTCCAGTTCTGCTTTTCCAGACATTTCACAATATCTGCATCATATTTCAGATTGATAAAGTCAAGTTTTACAAAATCAATAAAATCTTTTTCTTCCATTTCCAGAGCAATAGCTTTCGCCACATACTTCTGTCTATCTGCCAGAAATTCTTTTGTATATTTATTTTTTGTCTTTCTATATGTTTTATATGCAACCACATATACATATCTTGGATATGATGCATGCAGGTATGCTGTTTCCAGACATTTCAAGTTCCATAATTTTTTATCATGTCCACGATAAGCCATTTGATTAAATACGTTGACGATATTCGAATATGCGCCATATACGCTAGCTGTAGCAGATATGCTGCACGGCAGTACAAAATTAAAAATTCCATCTTGGTTGTCTATGTGAACATTAATACACCTTGTTCTATGTATGTTTCCAGGGCGTATAATTGCTAAAGCAAGGCCTTCCGGTATTGTTGTCATGTTAATATTCATATCCTGGATTTTGTCTCGGCGAGCATTACAAACAAACGCATCCATTCCGACTTTTTTTATTGACGCCGGCAGATTAATTTCCAACAGGTTCTGACAGTTCTGAAATGCTTCTTTTTGAATTACTTCCAGGCCTTCGTTAAAAATTACCTCTTCCAGCTCACGACATAAAGAAAATGCACTTATCCCGATTTCTTTAATCTGAGGCGGGAATGTTATTTTCTTAAATGCACATCCGGAAAACATATGTTGATTTCCATTTTCGCCAATCCTGGTGATTCCATGTCCAAAATCAATTTCCTTCAATTTTTCACATGCGTAAAATGCTTCATCTCCAATCGTTTGCATAGTATCAGGAAAAATCACTTTTTTGATTTTAGAATTAGAGAACGCACTTTTTCTAATTCTTACTACTCCATCTGGTATTATTACTTCACCTGTTTTCCCTTGCGGGCACAAAATCAAGGTCTTCATATCAGCAGAATATACAATGCCATCAACGGTTTTGTATCGTGAAATATGAGATTCTATTTCTTCAATATCCTGACTGTAAAGTTTATACAGCAATGCGTCATCATAATTAATTTTCTCGTCTTCGATGATTACCTTTTTCGGCAGTACTCTCAGTGCTGCGACAGCATTGAGATTTGGAACTCGAACTGCTTTTTTGGGTCTTTTTTTAACGCAAAAGGAAACATCACTTTTTGGCAAGACAATCTCATCTGCTGTCTCGTCAATATCAATAATGAATGGACCGAGACATTTAATACCACCAACAAACGGCTGGTCTAAAAATCCGGAGTTGACAAATGCAGCTTCCTGAACCATAGCAATCCGCATTTCATCCAAGCCAGCAGCGCTTTTCGCCTTACATCCTTCAAATGCGTAATTCCCTATCCGGTTAAACTGTGTGAAATCAACTGCAGCATCTTCACTCTGACCAAACGCATTCCGCAGTATCATTCCAGCTTTTTCAACCAAGTATTTTCCTGTCGTATAACTACTGGATTTAGACTCTACTTTTTTCACATTTGGAAACAATTTATTTGGAATTATGATGGAGAAAACATCTCTTCCGATAATTAGATTCTCCACACTTGAAAATACTTTTTGGCATTTTCCCCTGTTAATCCTGATTTTTGGATAGATAAAAGAAACAGTTTTAGCGTTATCCATTACCTCGATGTCAGTGCATGTCGTACCGTCAGTATAGAATTTAGACTTTCCAACAGTCTCCCATTTGTAATTATTGTTATTCATTTTTTTTACTCCTTTCTTTTTGCGTTTCTTAAGTTAATATGCCATATTTTTCGCAACAAAAAAAAGCGGCCGCCAGAATTAACGACGACTGTTTTACACAAAAAAAACCGCCGGCCCTTGCCGGCGGCGGTCTTAAATCAAATTACAAATGTATTTCCAGTGCTATCCTTTTCTTTTTCTTCGTTTAACATATACGCCAGAGCAACATTCCAGTTTTGCTCCTCCAGGCATTTTACAATATCTTCATCATACCCCAGATTGATAAATTCCAATCTCAGAAAATCAACAAAATCCTTTTCTGCTAACTCCAGTGCAATCGCATCCGCAGCCATCTTTTGGTAATCAATCAGATATTCTTTTGCCAATTCATTTTTTGTCCTTTTATATGTCTTATATGCACACACATATTTAAATCTTGAATTAGCGGCATACATGAATGCGGTATTCAGCCATTTTAGATGATGAAACTTCTTGAAATATTCTGGGTCAGAAGCCATTAGATTGAAGCCTGTAACGATTTCTGAATAACCATTTGTTGTAGCAGATACACAGTCAGGAATTACGAAATCAAAAGTTTCGTTTTTGTTGTGAACATGAACATTAACACATCGCGGCGTCTGCATGCTTCCAGGATGGATAATTGCACGTCCGAGACCTTTCGGAATTGTTGTTAAGTTAATGTTTATATCCTGGATTTTTTCTCGTGCAATCTCACATACAAACGCATCTAATCCGACATTCTTGATTGATTCGGGAAGGTTTACTTCTGTCAGTTTCGGGCAGTTTTTGAATGCTCCCTCACGGATATATTTTAAACCTTCTTCGAAGATGATTTCTTTCAATTCACCGCATGAATAAAACGCACTGATTCCAATCTCTTTGACCTGTGGCGGAAATATAAGTTTTTCAACAGGACATCCTGAAAAAATATGCTTGTTTTCAGCTCCTCCAATCTGTTCAATTCCATTTCCAAAATCGATTTCTTTCAGATTTTCGCATCCATAAAACGCTTCATTCTGCAGTCTGACCAAACTGTCAGGAAAAACAACCTTGCTTATTTTTGAGCCAAAAAATGCCTGTTTTCTAATTCGCTCAACACCATCAGGGATGGTTACCTCTCCTGTTTTTCCTGCAGGACAAAGAATCAGTGTCTTCATGTCAGCAGAATATAAGATTCCATCAACCGTTTTATATCGTGAAACCCGAGACTCTAATTCTTCAATATATCTGTTTGAGAGTTTGTACATTAAATCATCGTCATATCTGATATTTTCATCCTCAATGATTACCTTTTTAGGGGATTTTCTCATTGCTGCAAAAACGTTGATATTTGGAACACGAACACATTTTTTTTGTATTTTCGGAACACAAAAGTAAACATCACTTTTGGGTAAGATAATTTCGTCTGCTGTTTCATCAATATCAATAATAAACGGGCCGAGACATTTAATACCACCAATAAACGGCTTGTCTAAGAAACCAGAACCAACAAATGCAGCATCCTGAATCGCTAAAATTCTCATTTCATAAATACCGGCAGCTACTTTCGCTTTACATCCCTCAAATGCATAATTTCCAATCCGGCGGAAACGTGTAAAATCAATTTCTGCATCTTCACTTTGCCCGAATGCATTCAATAACTTGCGGCCGGCTCTTTCAATAAGGTATTTACCATCAAGAAAATTACTTGACTTAGATTGAACCCGCTTCACATTTGGAAACATTTTATTCGGAATGACAATTGAGATAACATTTCTTCCAATTAGCAGTGTCTCAATGTTTGAAAACACTTTTTGACATCTTTCTCTGCTAATTATGATTTTTGGATAGATGAAGCTAATCTCTTTTGCATCATCCATAACCTCAATATCAGTACATGTTGTTCCGTCAGTATAAAACTTACACTTTCCAACTGTTTCCCACTTGTAATTATTATTCATCTATTTTTTACTCCTTTCTTTTTGCATTTCTGGAATTAATATGCTGTATTTTTTCAGACAACAAAAAACAGCCCGAAGAATTAATCTTCTGGCTGTCTACTTTCCAAAATTTTCAAATCACAAGTGCGTCTTTAGTCTTTCCATTTCCTTCTTCCAGCATATACGCAAGAGCAATATTCCAGTTCTTTTCCTGAAGCCTTTTCATAATACAGCTGTCATATTCAAGATTTATACATCTCAATTTTACAAAATCAACAAAATCCTTTTCATCCAGTTCTTCAATAATTGCAGCTGCAACGCGGTACTGTTCCTTTTCCAGAAACTCTTTTGCCGCTTTATGCTTAGTTTTCAGATATGTTTTATACGCAACAATGCATTCATACCTGGAGCTTGCCGCATAGTGAAATGCCGTTTCAAGCCGTTTTGTGTTGTGTATATATTCGGTATTAGCTAGCATATTGAAATCCAAGGCGATTTTAGAATATCCGTTTCTTATTGACGTTATACTGTCCGGCAGCACGAAGTCATAAACACCGTTGGCGTTATCTATGTGAACATAGATACACCTGAGGGTTTTTAGGCTTCCGTAGTACACTAGAGCTTTCACCAGGTTATCAGGAATGGTTGTCATATTAATATGCAAGTCCCCGTAAGGACGATTGTTAGGAATGCATACAAATGCACTTTTGCCTAATTCCCTGATTGAAGCTGGAAGGTTGACCTCTCTTAACATCATACAGCTTTTAAAAGCGCCAATGGCAATTTTCTCAAGCCCTTCGTTAAAAACAATCTCCTTCAGCTTATGACATGCATAAAAAGCAGAAACCCCGATTTCTTTAATCTGAGATGGGAATACGAGTCTTTCAAAGGCGCATCCGGAAAATATAAGCTGTTTTCCATCTGCTCCAAGCTGTTCAATCCCATTGCCAAAATCAATCTCTTTTAAATTTTTACATTGATAAAAGGCTTCATCTTCAATTCTTACTAAGCTGTCAGGAAAAACAACACGGCTGATTTTAGTCAGGCAGAATGCCTGTCTCCTGATTCGAGTAACGCCATCAGGGATAATTACTTCACCGGTTTTTTCTTTCGGGCAAAGAACCAGCGTCTTCATGTCAGCAGAATATAAAATACCGTCAACTGTTTTATAACGTGGAATCCGTGACTCGAACTCTTCAATGCCAGGTTCATGTAATCTAAATAAGACCTCATTGTCATGGCTGATGTTTTTATCTTCAATAATCACTTTTCTCGGCTTTTTTGTGACTTCATCAAGGCATCTGATATTTGGAAGCCTCATGCATTTTACGAATTTATCCGGAAAATATTGAATTCCTGTCTTTGGCATTATAACTTCATCGGCAGTCTCATCAACATCAACGACAAGTGACCCGACACATTTAATGCCATTTACAAACGGTTGATTCATAAATCCGGAACCGAAGAATGCATTATTATTAATCCTTATGAAGCCTGTATCCTCGGAGTCTGACACTTTTGTAGCGCGGCAGCCCTCAAAGGCATAACTTCCAATCCGGTTGAAAAGTGTAAAGTCAATTTCTGCATCTTCGCTTTGTCCAAACACATTCAATAACTTACCGCCAGCTCTTTCAATAAGGTATTTACCGTTGATAAAGCTGTTTGATTTAGACTCAACATGCTTAATATTCGGAAACATTTTATTCGGGATGGCAATTGAGATGACATTTCTTCCAATCAACATAATTTCAACACTAGAGAATACTTTTTGGCATCTTTCTCTGTTAATCATGATTTTTGGATAGATGAAACTAATCTCCTTTGCGTCATCCATGACTTCAATATCAGTACATGTCGTTCCGTCTGTATAGAACTTGCATCTTCCTATTGTCTCCCACTTGTAATCATTATTCATTTTTTTAACTCCTTTCTTTTTGCATTTCTTAAATTAATATGCGGGATTTTCGGCTGCAAAAAAAGCGGCCTCAGGCCGCTTTTTATAATGTATAATCTGGTGTCTCACTTTTTTCATTTTGCTTGTTCAGGATATATCCTTTCAGCGTCACCGCATCAGGGCCGAATAGCTCATCTGCCATATCAAGCATCTGCTTTAAAGTTTCGTCATTGAATGCCCCGGCATTGATATACTCTATCAGTGTTTCCAGGTCATGCACACCAATCTGCAGAATCTTCCTTACATTTTTGGCCATAAACTTTTCAACATCAGCATCATGATACCGCCTACAGTATTCCATTGACGCAGACAATACGGATTCATTGTTGATGATAGAGCCGTCTATGCCATACTGATATACAAGTGCAGGAGGAATATCTCTTTTTGAGTGTAGAAAATCATAGATTCTGTCTGCCATCCAGTCCACATTTCCGTAAACGGTTTTTGGAACGATTATCTCCGGGCGGTCTCCAATTTTAATAAGACAAAATTTCGTTTTGTATTTAGTCTCAGTTCTTTCGTCATCTTTGCATGCCAGTATCAACTGCTTATCAAAGGAATCTGCATAGACTCTTGAAGCGCTTGCAAACGCTCCATGCCCAATTGACTTTAAGGATTTCGGAATATGTATTTCATACATATCTTCTGGTTTGATTTCAATAGCATAATTAGACCCATCTTCGTTTACTCCAATGGCGATTGTTTCGAATGCATAATTGCCAACAGATTTCAGGCTATCAGGAAGGTTTATTTCCGTCAGCCCGGTGTTAGCAAACGCCCTGTCTCCAATATGTTTCATGTTTTTACCGATATTGAATTTTTTAAGCCTTACACAGTTTAAAAATACGCTATCCTCGATATCTGTAATACCGCTTCCGCCTTTTACTTCTTCCAGCATACAACTGCCAAAGAATGCAAAATTCTTAATATGTTTTACGGAATCAGGGATGATGAGTTCTGACAGCATACAGTTACAGGCTGCGCCTTCGCAGATAGTTTTTGTACCGTCAGGTATCTCTACAGCGCCAGTCCTTGCACAGAAATACAGGTTTTTGCCGTTTCTGGAATACAGCATTCCGTCAATAGAACAAAGTTTCGTATCAGGATTCTGGATTTCCACCCATTCCAAATCCCTCATTTCCTTCAGTGTATTTATAATGTCTATAACTTTCTGGTCATGCTCTGCAGACTTTACAATCAGCTTGACAGTTTTCCTTTTTGCTTTGTTAAATTCTGCCGAAGAAGATTTCAAATCCCGAAACGTATCAATTATCATCGTGTTACCATCTTTTTTAATCATTTTTTTAACTCCTTTCATTGTTTTTCATACAATAAATATGCCGGATTTCCCGGCAGGCAAAAAAAAAGAGCAGCCGCAGGCTGCTCCAGGATTACAATTTGAAATTTTCATCATATGGCTTTATACCTTTTTCCTTCATCTTCTGTAAGAGTGCGGAGGCTTCAATCGTCATACGGTTCTCTACAAAGAACTGCAGCGCATCCTGCATCTGTTTATCGCAGAACACATCTTCGGCAATAAGCTTTGCTGTTGCTTCGCTTCCGAATATATTGGAAACCGTATCAAATATATTCAGATTGGACAGGCAGAGTCTGTCAGATGTATTCTCCTCTGACCTGGTGGTCAGAAATGACTCAATTACAATACCTAACGAATAATACAGATTAGAGGACATTGTCGTTATCAGCTGCCATCCGGCCATCCAGCCCCTGACGATGCTGACCATAGAAGGGAGGTCAAGATGATTGATGTATTTCTGTCTTACGACAGCTCTCTCTCCGATAGTAATTTTTACCGTACATGCTACATCACCAGTTTCTAAAAAATGATGTACCAGTTTGCGCGTGTCCTCTTCTGACGGCAGTCCGGCATATGTTGTTGTATTGAATATGGAGCTGACAAGATTTTCAACGCTGTCAATAATAGACTCGTCGCATTTTTTTCTTTTGCGGTATGCATCAACATTTTCGTACGCTTTGACCTCTTGCACGAGAACTGCATCCTCCGGGAAAACTATTTCGTTCACCGTATGGCAGCCATGGAATGCATCGCGGTCAATGACCTTGATACCTTTTCCAAAGACTATCTTTTTTAAGTTGTCACAATTTTTAAATGCACAATGCTTAATTGTTTCAACCGAATCGGGCATAATGATTTCCTTGGCCTTGCAGTCAACAAATGATAAGGGCTCAAGCACGGTTACGCCATCTTCAATTATCAATTTCTCATCTTCTTTTACCATAATTTTTTCATTCCTTTCTTTTTGGATTTATACATACAATATGCCGAAAATTAGACACAAAAAAACGCAGCGCCGAAGGCGCTGCTGCAAAATTACAACCGCATTGAAGTCTTCTTTTCGTTCTTCCCGATTGCTTCCATCAGATAAGCGGCAATCTCAACACGATTTCGCTGAACTGCTGACTCGTGGAGAGCTTTAAGGGAATTCAGTGTAAGAATGTTAAAGCTGATAAGCCTGATTGCGTCCTGTGTCCTGTTGGATTCAATCATATATTCCATTATCTTCTTTCCGACTCTTCTAATGTATGTTGTCAGTTCATCAGACGGCTTACGGTTAAAAGCGTAAAGATAAGAATATGTTGAAAAAGCAGTATCGTATGATGTTTTACCACCCCTGCCATACTGGTAGAGATTTTCATACATCTCCGGAATTCCGGAATTTAATGCACACTCACAGAGGCCTATGTTAGATTCGGCAATGAATTTTGGGAGATATATTACACGGCCGTTTACAGAAATTTCAACGGTCATTGGAATATCATATGAATCATATTTCCAGTATCCATTCCAATTTGCCGGGCTTACCGCGCGCATTAAATTATACGGTAAAACATTGCTACGAATGTTTATCGCATTAACGCGTTCAAACGCATTATCTCCAAGAACCCTGACAGATACCGGAAGGTCAAGCTTCGCAACTTCAGTTTCCGCAAAAGCATAATCTTCTACGACGAGCAGGCCTTCATTCAGCTCTACTTCCGCCAAATGGTCGCAGCCATAGAACGCAGAATGCTTAATGACTTTGACATTTTTAGGGATACTGACTTTCTGCAGTGCATGACACATAGAGAAACTTAAAGCTCCAATCTTTTCCAGCGATTCAGGGAAGCTTACGGATACAATTTCGCCGTGTCTTGAAAAGACATTATCCTTAATTGATTTAACGCCTTCAGGGATTACGAGATGTTTTAAATCGCTCTTATCCGTACTTCCATGGATTCCAACAACCTCCATATTGCTTTTTCTTACAAGTAAGCCATTACTTAACAGTTCCAGTCCTGCCTGTTCTGCGTTTTTGCCTCTTTTTCTTTTTGCCATTTTTTTTCTTCCTTTCTTTGTATGTTTTTTGTACATGGTTAATATGCTGGATTTGGCGGCGGGCAAAACAGGCAAAAATTCTTGCATTTTTGTGTGATTTTACATGTGCTTATTATGTGTACATGGGTAGTATTCTGTGTAAAAAAGCTTTCGTACTGGCATATGCTTTGTTGCAGTCTTTTTGCACGGCACGCACAAAAAAAAGCGTCAGCTGATGCTGACGCTCACAATAAATCTTACGATAAAGCAAAATCTTCTTTTTCTGTTTCTTTTGCGTTCTGCAAAATGTATGAGACACTTGGCAGCCATCCTTTTTTCTGGAGGCGGTTTAAGATTCTCTTGTTATATCTGATTTCTACAAGCTTCAGAAAATCCATGAAATCATCCTCATTCATAAATGCAATAATACTAAGCGCGGTTAACAGGTAGTTTTCCTGAATTTCCTTTTTTATTTTTTCATCCCTAGTTTTTCGGTATGCTTTGAATGCAGTAATGCTTCGGCTTGTCGTGCTTATGGCAAAAACATATGCTTCATTCAATGTCTCTGCAGCTTTTTTGTCAGGCAGCATATCAAATGCCGTATTCGTAGTAAGAAATCCATGATGTGACATATACTCAGGAATCACAAAATCAAACACATCAACTGCGTTATCCACATGGACGTTAATACATATGGTTCCTGGAGACCTTTCCTCTTTTACAAAAGCAGCGATAAAATTACAGGGTATGGATTTAAGATTTACCACAATATCTTCGGTTCTTAGTAGACCAGGGTGAAAAGCATGATTTCCGATATATCTTAGTGTTTCAGGAAAATCCAGATTCTTGATTAAGTCACATCTGGAAAAGGTATCATTTCCAATCTCCTGCAATCCTTCGTTAAATTTTACCTCTTTCAGCTTATTGCAATAGTAAAATGCCCCATCCCCGATTGTCTTAACTTGAGGTGGAATTTCAAGCTTAGCGATAGAAGAAAACGCAAATACATTCACGCCGCCAACTTCTTCAATCCCATTTCCAAAATCAACAGATTTTAAGCGAGAGCATTCGTAGAAAGCATGCTTTTCAATCTTTTTAAGAGTATCAGGGAAAGATACTTTTTCGACTTTAGAATTAGCAAATGCAAATTCCTTAATTTTGGTCACTCCTTCCGGGATTGTGATATTTCCATTTTTGCCACGCGGGCATACCAGCAACGCACTCATATCTTTGTTATACAAAACTCCATCTACGGTTTTATACTGCGGGATATGCGATTCTATTGTCTTCAAAGACTGTATGCAGTATAAAGCCTTCACGAAATCGTCGCCATCAAAAGGTTCCGCCGTGCTGCTGCCCGGTTCCAGGATAATCTTTTCCGGAGCCAGTCTTGTTGCATAATATAAGCTTTTCGCATCCGAAACCTTAACGCATTTTGCAGGTTTTAACTGATGGAATTTGATTTTGCCTTCTGGGAGGATAACGATGTCAGCATTCTCATCAATGTCAAGGATGGTAGTTTCATACTGTGTTCTGAATGCCTTAAGGCCATTAGCAAAAGGCTGTTCCATAAACCCAGAGCCCGTAAAAGAATTTTCATACGTTGTAAATTTGCCACCTGAAAACAGATTAACAAATTTATGAGATTTGCATCCGTCCAAAGCATATTCATTAATCGAAATGAAATCGCTGCCATCAAGCGGCGTGTCTTCGCTTTGTCCAAAAGCATTCAATAATCTGAGTGTTGATTTAACTACTAGATACTTTCCGCTCTTAAACACTTTTGAGTTAGACTTAACGTTTTTGACATTAGGAAACATCCTGTTCGGGATACAGATATTTACTACTTCCGGGCTGATGCAAATTTCTTCAACACTCGGGAAAACTTTTTTGTTATCCCGGTCAATATCAATGACCATATGCTGAAAACACAACTGCTTGACAGTATCTTTTATATTAATATCAGTACATACTACGCCATTCGTAAAAAAATCAACATCATTAACAGTTTCCCAGTGATAGCTTTTCAAATTTGCTTTACTCATATTTTTAATTCCTTTCTTTTTTTCTGCCAGCATCCTGGCGATATTTACATATACAATATGCCGGATTTGGCAGCAGGCAAAATAAGAAAAGCCGCCATCTTCCGATGGCGGCTTCAATACGTTGTATGTCTTATTACACTATATCACAAAGTTTTTTCGTTCTAATTTCTCATCATCCTCTGTCGCTTCCAGCATATACGCCATGCCGGTCGTCCATTCATTTTTACGGAGCTGTTCTGCCAGCCTCTCGCTGTATTTCAGCTTTACAAAATCAAGCTTTACAAAATCAACAAAATCTTTTTCAGGCATCATCCGGGCAAACGAAAATGCAATATCATCACTATTATCACGAATAAACTCTTTCGCTCTTTGACTTTTAGTCAGCTTGTAAGTTTTATACGCGGTAATGTCAACACTTTTTGCAGTTGATGCCATAAGAAATCCTTCATTCAGGACTTTTTTGGATGATTCAGGATGATTTGCAAAATCATTTAAAGCAAAATTCATTTTGGAATAATTGCTATTTGACCTTATAGCATCAGGCAGTATGAATTTGAAATCTTCTGTTTGGTTTTTAAGATGAACGCAGATATTTGTCCCCGCGTCTGACGATACATCCTGCTCGACAAATCCAAAAATGAAATCTTTTGGAATTGATGATATCTGTACATTAATATCAGCATATACGCCATCTTGCGTAATATGCCATATGAAAGCACTTTTTCCGATTTTTTTAATAGATTTTGGAATGGTAACCTGCGTGAGTCTGTTACAATACACGAAAGCGCAAGCCCCAATTTCCTCCAGCCCCTCATTTAACACCAATTCTGTTAGTTTGGAGCAGCAGTAGAAAGCAGCAATTCCGATTTTTTTGATTTGTGGGGGCAGAACCAGTTTTGAAATAGCACAGCCAGCAAACATGTTTTTGCAGCCATTTTCTCCAATACGTTCTAAGCCGTGGCCAAAATCAATATCTTCCAGATTCTCGCATCCATAAAATGCCTCAGCCTCGATTTTTTCTAAACTGTCAGGGAGAACAACACCACTGATTTTTGAACCAGAGAAAGCTCCTTTCCTGATTCTTTTTACTCCTTCCGGAATAACTACCTTGCCGGTCTTCATCTGAGGGCAGGCAATCAGTGTTGTCATATCTGCAGAATATATTATACCATCAGCTGTCTTATATCTTGGAATGCGGGATTCTATTTCTTTAATGCCATAATATCGCAGTTTCTCTCTTATGGTGTCATCAACTTTTAACCGTTCATCCTCAATGATTACTTTTTCAGTAAGTGTTTTTGATGGATTAAAGCTATTTATACATTTAATCCTTACACATTTTACATTTTTTTGAACTGCAAATACCAATTTTTCATCTGGTATCACTATTTCGTCAGCATCGCTATCAATATCAATTACTAAAGAGCCAAGCCTCTTAAGACCATCTATAAATGGTCTTTTCAAAAAACCAGACCCGTCAAATGCATGTATGTCAAATGACATATATTTTGAATCATCATAGTTACAGATTTCTTTTGCCTTGCATCCATCAAATGCGTAATTGGTAACTCCTTCAAACAGTCCGAAATTAATATACTCACCTTCCGACTGTCCAAAAGCATTTAAAAGATTATCTCCCCTAAACCTTTTGATAAGGTATTTTCCGCTTGAAAAATATTTTGATTTTGACGATACTTTTTTGACGTTCGGGAACATTTTGTTCGGGATTAAAATGGATGTAACGTTATCTCTGATAATCAATTCTTCCACATTCGGATATTCCTTTTTGCAAGTGTTGCGGGCAATGCTTACGATTGGGTGCATCAAAGTTACGCTCTTAATGTCTGGTGTTACATCAATATCAGTACATACATCACCATCAGTATAATACGTAACCCCGCTAAACAATTCACACTTCATATTTTCTCTTCCTTTCTTTGTTTTTTTGCCAGTATCCTGACTGTATTTACATATACAATATGCCGGATTTTGTTGAAAAGGAAATTGCACTTTTGCCAAAGCTATTCTTGCTTTTCTACATTATCTTGTGTTTAGCATATGATGTCAGAAATGGTTCCTGGCGCGCTCTTCGGAGTACCTGAGATGCCGGATACACCGCCCGGTCGTATGCTGTTTCTAAGGTTTTTATTTAAAACCTTTTTTTGTTTTTTCGCAAAAAATGCCCGGGAAATTATTCCCCGGGCTGGCTGCAAATCAGCATGATAAATCATCAAGTTTAAGTTTGTCAGATTCATTCAGTAAATAAGCCTTCGCTAATGTCATACTATTCGGCAGTATTTGCAGGATTTCATTAAACGCTTCAACGTCATCTACCAAATGCATACGGAAAAGGTCAACCAATGCAGCTTCTTCGTTAATGTTGACGAATTCTCTCACACAATCAACAATATTTCCACGCAGATATTTCTCGGCAGCCATGCTTTTCAAGTCCTTGCATTCCGCTAATGCGATTTGGAATCTTACTCTTGCGTTAATCGCATACGGAAACATATCTTCTGGAAAATCGTTCTTAGCTGCAATGAAATTGCTTAATTCATTTCTTGTGTCTATCAGAATATGTGAAGGAAAATATACTGTCCGTTTTGGCGTATGTACTTTTACATACGGCTGAGCCAGCGAATCATCCTTGTATAATGTATCAAAGTCGCAGGCAAATTTGATTGTTTCAGAGACAGAACTGCAAAAATAAGATGGAATATTAGATGATTCCAAATATACGTCAGAGGCATGAACCGGGCCAATATTCTGAAGTTCTTTAATAGACGCAGGGAACCGCAGTTCTTTCAGTTTCGTGTTCATAAGAGCGTTGTACTGTATGATTTTAACACATTTCCCAAAATGGATATTTTCCAGTCCGGAACTGCAGAACGCATACGGGCCAATCGTACTGACACTATCAGGGATTACTATCTCATGCAGCGAAATATTGGAATCAAAGCATGAATTTGGAATTTCTGTAAGTGAATTGCTAAGCTTAACCTTTTGAAGCTTCCGGCAGTTAAAGAACACTGCTTTTTCAAGGCTTTTGACCGAATCAGGCATCTCTATTTCTTCAACCTCAGAGCCAAAGAATGCATTTTTCTCAATTTCTTTTGTTCCTTCTTTGATTTTTACAGCTCCATGTCTATTTTTCGGACATGCAAGCAGCGTTTTTCCGGCTTTGTCATACAAAACGCCATCATAAGTCATATATTTCTCACTTTTATCTGTAATCTGAATATTTTGCAGATTGCTGCAATTTTTAATATAATTGCAAAAATCTTTTTTATCATCATACACCTCACAATCAATAACGAGGTTCTTTGGCGCCGCATACGTATACAAAACACGCTTGAAAAACAGACTGCTGTTTTTGACGATTATTTTGTCATAGCTTTTACACAGTTCACGAAGAAATGTTACGTCATGTCTGTTATGCAGAAAATATGTTGCAGTTTCAGGGATTACCAGTTCCTTCGCATCCTTGTCAACATCAATAATCATACTTCCGGCCATATATGCACCGCCAACTGGTTCTAATTCCATGAATGCTGAACCAAAAAAAGCAAACTGGCGGCCGCCTTTTACGCAGCCTTCATTAATGATTTTGGTTGACCTGCAGCCATAAAACGCATAGTCGTCAATAAGCTCAACCGATTTCAGATTTATGACCTCATCTGGCTTTTTGCAGAACGTATTAAGCAGCCAGACGTCAGTACGCTTTCCGTTTTTATCCGGGAACATATTGTAGTCTACCCTTATTAGCATGTCTGAATTGAGAAAATGCCTGTTGTAAGATATGATATTTCTTACATTTGGAAACATTTCGTTCGGGATTGACATACATTCCACTTCTTCACCGATAACAAGCGTTTTTACACTCGGGAATGATTTTTCTGCTACTTTTCCGATTGAAACATCGTCAAATCCTTCAAATTCCACTACCTCAACACCGTCATCAACATCCATATCAAACACTGATGTCCTACCCGGAAGACATGTGCACATAAACCTGCAGCCATCACCACTTTTAAATTCTTTTATCATTTTTTTTACTCCTTTCTTTTTGCTTTTTACAAAATTAATATGCAGTATTTTCCATACAGAAAAAAACGTCCCGCAATTATTTTGCGGGACGCCGTCTCAGAGTCTACAGTTTCAGAAGCTTACAGCTTCATTGAAGGCTTTTTGTTATTTTTTTTCATTTCTTCCATCAGATATGCCGCAATATCGTTGTTTTCATTATTGACAGCGTTTTCATATAAGTCTTTTGATGCTGCCGGGGTAAGCAGTCCAAGACCGATAAACTCGGCAGCTTCCGAATTTCGGCCTGTTGCTATTAAACGCGATGTGATACTTTTACTCATACGTTTTACATATTTTCTTAAATCTTCGCATGGTTCTTCTCCTGTTTTTAAAAGATGTATATATTCTGCATATGCCGTATCGGCAGAAGCATCCCCTGAATTACAGTATTTGTACAGAGTTTGCATCTTTTCCTGAATACCGGAATTTAATGCACATTCGCAATCTGATGCATTGGCTAATTCTATATACTTCGGCAGGAAATAAGTGTCATCATCGGCCACCAGTTCAACTACCATCGGCCATTTCCTGCTAGTATATTCTGAATGTGTAGTCCAGCTCATAGGACTTACAGCACGCATGAGGTTATGCGGCAATTCTCCGTGTATCGTTACTTTTTTTGCATACTGCAGTGCCTCATCTCCTACAACCCGCAGTGATTTTGGAAGCACGAACTCATTCAGATTTTTGCATATGTAAAATGCCGACCACTCAATTACCTGCAAGCCTTCATTGAAGACAACATTCTTCAGCTTAGAACAATCCATAAAAGCCTGGCTTTCAATGACCCGTAAGCTGTCAGGAAGAACGATTTCTTCAAGCTCTCTGCATGAAGCAAACGCGATTTTTCCAATGCATTCCAACCCGTTTCCGAACTGAATATCAGTAAGGTTAGTACACCGGAAAAATGCATTGTTTTCAATCTTCTTTAACGAATCTGGAAACTTAACAGACTTGATATTGCTACATTGAAATTTGTTCTTAGATACAAATATATCCGACCCGATAATTTCTATTCCCTCTGGAATTACCATATTTTCCGGAGCTTCTTTGACATCCGGTTTTAAGCTTACCAGTCTACGACTGTTCTTTTCAACCATAAAAATATCATTAACAACCTCCAGCTGTGGTGTTTTTGTTTTTGACTCTTTTTTTGTTTTCATTTTTCTAATTCCTTTCTTTTTGCTGTTTTTTTGTACAGTTTTAATATGCAGGAATTATGGAATAAGAAAAAAGTTGTCTGTGCCTCATCCCGCAACCCCAACAATCGCCAGCGCAAACAATGCAACAAACGCAGCCAGCCATACAAGCCAGATTGAAAGTTTTGCTTTCAGCGGCTCCACTTTCACTGCATATGGAGTGCACAGCACCAACAAGACGAAGATACCGCCAATCAGTCTTAACATGTTTCCGCTTGCCGGGATTCCTATCATATGCTTTACCCAGACATATCCAACAAGCAGTGAGTAAACAAGATTTGCAAAACTGTACCACCGCTTCACTTCCATACTTATAATAATAATTTCAGCATTCCTGTTTCCTTGTTTTTCAGAAGACGAGGCCTCGTCTTTGTTTACATTAAGTTTTTCTACTACTTCATCTATATCATTTTTTATTATTTTTTATCTCCTTTGCAGCAAGGTGTTTCTCATCTCTTATATATACAATATACCGGATTTTCCGGCATACACAAATTTTCAGCAGACAAAAAAAAGAACAGGCAAATCATGCCTGCTCACATTCTTAAATATAGAAATTTTGTTTAGTATCTTCACCATCATTCAAACGCTGCAGGATATACGATTTCAGAATCGACATACCATTCTCTTCTGCTTTTTTCAGCAGCTCTTTCAGCGCCATGCTTGATACTATTCCAGTTTTGATAAACTTTGACGCAGTTTCTTCTTCACCATCAGCGATTAAACGCAATGCAATTTTTTTTGCGTTCTTTTTTAAGTATGTTTTTGCAGATTCTGAGCCAAAATCGACATACTCCAGAAAAGCCATGTTTTGTTTGCATGTTGCTGTGTATGCATATGACCAGATGCCGGGAACTTTTTTCTTCGGATTAGCAAAGAAAGCTTCAATATCGTCAATTCCTTCATTAATCGTTGAAGGTTTCATATACCGTGGGATATATAAATACCGGTTACCGCATTGCAGCTTCATGACCGTATCATTTGACGGTAATGGACGAAAACCCTTAATGCATCCTACACAGATATCTTTTCTGAAAGAAGGTATTGTGATTTTTTTTACCATATCGCTGAAGCAGTTTACAGTTAAATCTGTAATTGATGCCGGAAGTTCTATAGATTTAATCAGAGTCTCCGCAAACGCACCAATTCCAACCTTCAGCAATCCTTCACTTAGCTGTACACTCTTCAAGCCAACACGAAAGAAAGCGTAATTGCCAATTAATCGTATACTTTCCGGAAGGGTAACAGACTTTAAGTTTACACACGCCCCAAATGCCTTATCACCAATTGACTCAACATTTTTACCAAAAATAACTGTTTCAAGGTTAGAGCAGCTTGAAAATGCCGATTCACTAATTTCTGTTACTGAATCAGGTATGATGACCGATTTTACATGACAGTTTGCAAAAGCGTATTTTCCAATTGTCTTTACGCCATCCGGGATTATCACATGCTCTTTTCCCATTGAGCAAGCAACAAGCTTCTTGCCGTTCATTGTGTATGCGATACCATCAATTTCTTTAAACTCCGGGCTTAAGACAGAAAAGTTCTTGATATAAGTTTTTGAAGTACAAAAGTGGGCAACTCCTGCTACGTCCTGCTCATGCATAAGCAAATCGGTATTCAGAGCAAGAGTGTCAGGAAATCCACATTGATAGTTGATTTGCTCTACGGTCTCAGGCCTGTGGATTATCAGCTTTTTGATTTTGCTAAAATCAATATCTGAAGAAAATACTATTTTTTTAAGCCTGTCGTCCGGAATATCAATTTCATCAGCAGTATAATCAATATCAACAATAATATGTCCGGCTTTTTTGATTCCATTTTTAAATGGCTGGCTTTTTAATGCAGATTCTGAAAACGCATCCTGTTCAATTGCCTGCCAGTCTTTGATATCCTCTCCGCCAATGATATTCAAGCTCTCACAACCTTTAAACGCAAAATTGTCAATGCTGTCTATATCTCCAAGGTCTATTTCCTCATCAGCACCACGGCAGAACGCATTAAGAAGTGTCTTAAAACCGAAGTGGTTGTAAACTAGATACGAGCCCGTTTCAAATTCATAATTCATTGACAATACCCATCGCACATTCGGAAAAAGTGTGTTTAAAATCTCTATTGACACCACATCTTCGCCAATAATCAGCTTCTCTACGTCAGGAAAGCTTTTTTCGCAGCCAAGCATAAGCAAATCATACTTAATTGTGACTTCCTTAATTCCGGGAGCAATATCCATATCAAATACCCCAGCACCTTCTGGTACATTTGACCGGTATACTACCACGCCAGGCTGCGTCTCTTCTTTTAAGATATCCTTATCTGATATGTTACTATTTTTACCCATATTTTTTCTTCCTTTCTTTTTGTATTTGCAAAAATAATATGCTGAAATTCAGCAGGCAGAAAAAAGCCCGGAGGGTTAAGCTCCGGGCGTGGTTTCAGCGATATTTTTTCATATCTATGTATTGGCCAATTTTATTTATTTTTTTCTATTTTTCAGAATCTCCGCATCCACATCATTCCTGATATCACGGTATTTTTCCTCGTTTTCTCTTCTTCTGGATTCTTTTTCAAAGAAATTTTTGTAGCCTATTTCGTTTTCGCCAAGGATATACCCTCCGGACACCCGTTCCACTACAAGCTTTTCTGCTGTTACTTCGTCTATATACTGACTCAGCGCTTCAGCTGTTCTGTTAACAGCAAACTGCTCTGCATCAAGCTCAGATATCATCTGAAAATAATTAGCGTCAAAATATATATCGCTTACCCTGGCAAGATAGCTTATCGCAAGTGCTGCGGCTTCTTCATCGTTGTCTCGCATGTTGTCATACTGGCTCAATCTTCCTTCCATGTGTCTGTACTGATGATTTAACGCCATCAGGACGTCTACAAACTCCATATCATCAACAAATTCGTCAGCTGCTGCTCTTCCAATGTTTTTCAGGTTAACAATTACTAGTCGGCTTTCTTTTTCGTCTAAGGTGTCCTCTGCAATGCCGCGGATACAGTCAAATTTTAGCCGGTCTGCCAAAACAAACCAGACATTCGCTCCGGTCTTATCCTGCAAATGCAGGCTGTACGAAAACGCCAATTCTGCCAGCATTTTCACTGCTTCTGATTTTGTAAGATTAAGAATATCATGCTTAATTTCTTTTTTCTCTTTATCTTCTACCTCTTTCTCGCTGCCCTCTACAAGAAAACGCTTCAGCTCCGGCAAACCGCCATCAATGTCATAACTGCCGCCGCTGGTCAGCAGCATTGCATACAGACCCGCATCGTTTATATGTATCATGCATTCTTCCATATATTTTGGGTTTTCTTTTATTTTTTCTTTTGCAAATTTGAGGGCAATTTTATCAAATTTTTCAATAATGATTCCCATCTTAATTCTCCTTCTCTTTCTCTGTATTTTCTTTTTCTCTTCTTTTTTCTTCCTCTTTTTCCATCCACGTCACCCCGACAGCAATCGCCGACCAGACATCTTTCTTCACCCCGAAGAACACGTCAGGTTCTTTTTTAGTTCCTTTTCCATTTTTTTTATCTATTTTTGCATACCGGTCAATCAATGCCTGGCGGATATTGGCATCTTTCGCTCGCAGGGTATTGCAGAGGCAGAGCTTTTCTTCTTTTCGGTAGATTCTATCAACCGGGATACCTCTGTCCATCGCCGCCTGGATAAGCCTTCCGTTCCATAAGATGGATTCAATCGTGCTCTCCCCAATTGCCATTCCAAAACTCTGAAACTGTTCGTATACCAGCTGGTCATAGTCGTCATTTTTAATTATCTGCATCAGGGTGTCATTTGCGATTTTGCCAAATGACAATAGCTTTATATCGTCTTTATCAAAGCGCATGATTGCATAGCCGGATTCTGTAGTTCCGACGTCTATTGCGAGGATTTTATTTGTCATTTTTTTGTCTCCTTTTTTGCGTATATGTTTAGTATGCTGAAAAATTCTGGACAAAAAGTAAAATGCTTTTGATAAACTCAGATTTTGTCATATTAACAATGAACCGCGAAATTTACAGTTGTCAACTACTATGGTATAATAATATATAGAACGGAGGTGCGGGCATGAAACACATCAAAGAAATTTTTAGTGAGAAAGATTTATCTCTTATTGATAATGAATACAACGAATTTCTGCAGAAGAAAGAGCAATACTTGCAGAATAAAACAGATGATAATTATCTGGAATTGATTTTTGCTTACGAAATAATTGACGCGTGTCTTAAAAGTATGTTAAGTGATGGGTATATTACTTTGAACGAATTTCAATATATTCGAGCAGAACTAAAAAGGGGGCTTGCAGAATGAATTTAAACAAACATATTACAAAAACATTATTAAACGAGTATGCTGGTTCCGAAAAAAAGAAAACGATATTGATGGATGATGGAAACAAGTACTTATTAAAGTTTCCTGACCCAATTAGGGAAAAAGGGCGCGATTTATCTTATATTAACAATGCTATTTCCGAGCATATATCATGCTCTATTTATAATATTATCGGGATTCCAGCACAAAAAACAATTCTTGGAGAATACATCGACGAGAGAGGAAACACAAAAATAGCATGTGCATGTCAAGATGTAAGAGAAAATGGAGAAATGATGTATGAAATTAATAAATTGGAATTGAGTAGTCTTGATAATACTCACGCTAAAAAATTGTCATTCTCATACATGGATGAGGTTTTTAATAAAATGGATGACATTATACCTAAGGAGCAGCTAAGTGATTTTTACTATAAGATGTTCATTGTTGATGCTTTTATCGGCAATACAGATAGACATAATGGAAACTGGGCATTATTGCAATCCTCTGATAATATTCGAATATCTCCAGTATATGATTGTGGGTCATCTTTGGCTCCTCTTGTCGATGAAAGAGTTGTTTCTGCTGATGCTGGTGTGAAATATGCAATGAATACATCTTCTGTATTGGTAGATGATAAAGGAAAACATATTAAATATTGCGACTTTTTTAAAAACGAATTAAGTCCAAAAATACAAAAGGCATTATTGCAGATAGTACCAAATATTAACCTTGACGCAATTGATAAATTAATATTTAATACTGAATATCTTTCCAGAAACAGACAAGATTTTTATTTTAGTTTTTTACACACAACATATGAAAAAATATTAATTCCAGCAATTGAAAAATGCTTTGCACAGCCGGAAATTTCTTTTGCTGATTTAGCTCCAGATAAGTGTTACGATTTTTATAAGACTATCATTCAACCATTAAAAGAAAATGCAAATTATCAAAAGCAGTCTTTAGATTTTCTTGGTCTTAAAGATTATCAATATTCCAAAGGCGGAAAAGGCAGAATTTTTATCTATAAAAACGGAGACATAGCCGGCGTAATATCTTCTCGTAGTAATAATAGAGAAACCAGAAAAAATTATGCAATATTGACATCGTTTGGTTTAAATATTGAAAAGATTATTCAATCCATTAAGATAGAGAAGGAAAAAACAAAGTGCACTCAGGAAAGTAAATCTAAAGTGGAGATACCAAAAAGTAAAGAGTTCTTTCATAACAACGATTCATCATATGATGATTTAGAGGACAGATAGCATTTAAATCACACAAAAAGAGCGAAGCCAAAAACTTCGCTCTCACTCTTTCTCAATATACAATCAAACCCCCAGTTCTTTCCTTAATTCATCAACCTTCTCTCTTTCCTCATCAGCAATCTCGCACCACTCAAAATACCTCTTCCAAAACTCCTCGCCTTCTTTTTCAAGCATTTTTCCGTATGTTTTTTTGAAGTACTCGCAGTAAAGCTGCCACTCCTTCTGGCGGTCAAAAAAGATGTTGTGCTTTTTTGCTTCTTCAATCTTTTCTACAGATTCTTTTTCCTGTTCTTTTCTGAATTTCAATGTCAGGATACCGGCTTCAACACTCTCACCAAAATCAGACATCTTGAGGTATTCCTCAGAATCTTTTTCTATCCATTTATCAACAAAGTCCTTATTGAGTTTAGAAATAATTGGCTTAATTTTAGCCAGTTCTTCATCATGCCGTTTGATAAAGCCATGCACTTTTTCCTGAAATGCGGCATATTCTTCGCTTCCTTTTTCCAGATTCTTAGATTCATGAAGTGTCTTAGACCACTCTCTCATAATCGCATTGGCCGGCTTATACATATCAGTAATCTGGCAACGCAATGCGTTTGCCTCTTTGGCATACTGATTTACATCTTCAAGCGTCTTAAACTTAAAGTTGCCATCGCCATAATAGCCGATATTTTTGGTGCTTTTTTTAAGCATTTTTTCAAATTCATCATCAGCATCTTTTCTGTAAAGGGAAACTTTCAGATGTCCATCCTCAATTACATGTGCAACCCATTCTCCGATTTCATCAGTGCCAAGTTCCGGAGTGAAATCAAAAATAATGAAGTTTTTGCCATAGTTGTAAGCCAGGGAGCGGTAAGGGATTTCGCTTCCATTACCGTAATACTTTAAATCTCCACCATGACTTGTGACAACGCCCTTCGTATCCATTGCTGACACATAAAAGCTAAACCAAGGAAAACATTTTACCTGTTCACCATTAAGTGTATCGTACATACCCATAATTTAATCTCCTTTTCGCTGTTATTTTTTTTAGATACATTGTTGATAACTCGCCGTTCCGGCTCGTAACCAAGCCTCGCAGAGGCTGACAAGCGAAGCCGCAAGGCTGAGTGCAGTGCACGAACGGGGATTCAGACCCACGTGCGAAGTTAAAACCGGAACATTTGACTCGCGGACGACTTTTCGTCGACCGGGGATTTCCCGTTCTCCGTTAATATGCGGAAAAATAGCGTCAAAGAAACGCTGCAAATTCAGCAATACGTTTATATTCTTCGGAATCGAAATCTAAATCTCCATACAACGCAATAAGTTTTTCAGAAGCCCTCTTAATACAACACCTTTCTTCTTCTCCAATATCTGAACTGAACCTTATTAAGATTCTTTCAAACATCAGCTCTGCACTGGTATATTTTCCATCAAACATAAGCAAATTTCCAATTCCAAGCATTGCTTGACATTCATCAGGGTTTAACAACAATGCTTTTTTATAGTCTTTTAACGCTTCTTTTTTGTCTCCAATGGATTCCAAAAAATGTCCACGCATACAATACAGGCGACTTGCATATTCCAAAGACTCATCAATTAGTGAAAACGCCTGCTCATAACATATTTTTATTATTTCCGTCACATCTTTACTTTCGAATTTTTCAAGTATTTCCGCTTCAAGCAGATATGCACTTACAAAATCAGTATTATTGAATGTAATAATATTAAGCATTCTTAGTATTTTTGAGATTGAAACCAATGGCTTATCTCCAAGCATTCTGCAAGTCTCATTAATATAGAGTGCCATTTTTGACATCGCATATCGTATTAAGTTGGTCTTATCATTCGCCTTTTTCGATAATTCGCAACAGGTATTCACAAACATATTCTGCGCTTCAGCAATCATTTCTTGTTCTTGCCGAATATTACATTTTTGCATTATTGACTTACAATTAATACAATGCTGACCGATATTATATTTTACATATATCTTTGCAATCATTAGCAATTCTTGAATTTCATTTTCTGAAAATTGCAATTGAAAATTGTTAATACATTCGTTCAGGTATTTTTCATCAACACAAATATTATTTTGCAGATTCAAAAATATATCGTATTCACATTGATTCCGTTCTCGTGTCGTAATATAAGTCAACATTCCGGCAACATTAAAAAAGCCATTTAACATTTCTGCATTTTTAATACATTTTGGCGCATATAAAATTTTAACAGTCTTCATCTTTTTCCTCCATAATTCCAACTTTTCTTACATCTAATATGCAGAATTTTTTCCGGTGTTTAATATTATTTTTTTCTCCCATATTGTTTTTAATATGCAAGATTCTGGCAAGAAAAAAGACAGTGAAAAAATCCACTGTCTTTCAAAAAAATCAGAACAATTTTGTTACATCTACCAGGTATTTTGCTGCATTTTTCTTAATGTATCCTAAAGCTTTCTCTGGCATCTCTGCTCCAGAACCTTCAAAAATAACATTTCCGTCATTCTTAATCCTGCAAACACAGCCTTCAGAAACCTGCACCCTCTCATCATTTTCAAAGGTAACATCAAAAGGTTTTGCAAAGGCATAATATCTTCCAAGCCGAATCTTATTTGCAGCTTCAAAGTTTTCAGGATGTTCTTTCACCGCTTCAAAAATGCGTTTCAGCTTCTCTTCTATCGTCTCCTCCGGCTCTTCCTTATGCATCGCCTTCAGCGCCTTAACATACCACTGACTATTGATATCATCATCGGTAATATCCTTCAGTTCTTCCGGATTCTCAATAATGCTCCACCAGCTCTCAGCACCAAAAATAATTTTCTGCAAATCAAAAACGTAAATCGCCGGATTTGTTGCCATTCCGACAGTCAGTTCGCCTGATTTGTTGTTGTAACTGACCGTTTGAGACCACGGCTGATTTCCGAGATACAGGCCAAGATATGTTTTACCTCCATATTCTTTATTGCACGGGCGAATCTTGACCAAACTACCGGCACGTCCCATCATCAGCTGTTTCATTTTATCACATTTGATGCTGTTGACCTGAATCGGATACTCAATAAACCGGCTCTCATAGTCCGGGCAGTTCTCGCACTGCTCATTGCTGACGCATACAGACATATCATCTTCGTCTGCATCTCTTCTCTCCTGCATCAGTTTTCTGCAGTATGTTTTGTTCATTTCCTTTCCCATATACGGAAACGAATTTTTGCATTTCTTCTGTCTCTCGCTTGGTTTTTTGTCCATTTTTTTAATTCCTTTCTTTTTGTATTTCCGGATTTTCCGGTGTTTTTTGTGTACACATACAATATGATGAATTTTTCATGCAAAGAAATACCGGCAGGTTTCCCTGCCGGCATCATTTTTTTTATTTTTTCTTTACACATTTTAACCACAGCACCCACGCAAGAAACAGCAGCATTGCATCAATTGCTGCAAATGGCAGTATGTTTTCAATTTCAGATTCGTATGGCAGAACTTCCGACTTATCAGTCTTGCTTATTTTAATTTCTTTTTTATCTCCTCTTTTCATCTCTGTTACGCGGGATGAACGTTGTGTTGTGTATTCCTTGCCGTTATATGTATATTTGTAAGTTACCTGTATGTTGCTCTGGTTATCAATTGCGATATCATCAATTTTTGCGGTCACCTGAATGCTATTTTTGTAGCAGCCATGCAGTTTCAGGGTATACGCAAAAACCCCGGCCGCTGCAGTCAGAATCAGTACAAACAATACGATTGTAATGCGTGTTGCTATTGCTTCTTTTTTGTCGTCCACAAGAGCACCTCCTTATTTTTTTTGTAAAAACAATATGCCGAATTTTTTACCGGCTGGTGATATTTTTGCGGGTTTTTTGCAATTATTTTTGTTGCTTTTCAGGTGCACAAAAAACTGTTGCTAAATAAGCAATCTTGTGTATATGTTTTCATTATTTTTTTCTCCCTTCTTTATTTTTTTGCATAATTAATATGCAAAATTCCGATTACGATTAGAAAAATACCTGGGAGCTTTTTTTGTTAGAATTACTTATTTTTTTGTTTTTATTTTTACTCTCTTCCACAATTGCGCAAATGTTACGCACCTGATTTTGTCGCAGTCCCAACACTTTCCGCCTTAACTTATTCCTCCACAGACGGCAGCATATAGATTGTCATTTTATACATCCATAAGACCGCCAGCTCAAGACACAATCCAATCAATATATCACAGAGCACGGCATAATTGATATCATTATACTTAAGAATCGCCTCCGGATTGTTTTTCTTAACCCGAATTCCTTTTTTATCTCCTTTTTTAATTTTTTCTAGGTATTGCATTTTGTCAGATTCGTATTCCTTACCGGCGATATTATACCGATATGCTACATTGATATTTTTATCATCAATACCTTCGACATTAATTACCTCAGCCATTACAAGCTGGCTTCCAGCATAATTGTTGTAATCCTTCTGCGCGTGAAAAAGCATAAGCGCAGCGACAATTACTGCCAGCACGAAAGCAAGTTTTCTAAGCAGCGATATTGTGTTCTTGTTTCTGTCGGCTTTCTCAGCGAATTCTTTTTCTTTTAGCTTTTTCAGATTTTCCATATTTTTCATCGGCAGATGCTCCTTTTTTCATTTCTTAAGAAGTATTTTGTTCTATTTTAGTATGCTTGATTTTTTGCCGGCCGAAAGATTTTTGCGAAAAAAAACCGGCAGAATTCCTGCCGGCAGGTTTTCAATATTAAATTTCAATATCAGAATCTTCTTCTGCTTTTTTCTTTGCCAAGCCAAACAACAAAACTATCGTCGCCAAAGACGCAAAAAGAGAAAGAGCAAAAGCGATATTATTACATATTACAGTCGTTATTGTCGTGATAATTATTTTTTTGGGAATGCTTTTCCGTATCCGGATTTCTTTTTCGTCTCCCGCTCTAATCTCGCCGACGGATTGCCTAACGTTTTCCTCATACTTCTTGCCGCCGTAGTTGTATTGATATTTAACATCCAACATGCCGTTTTTCGTACCGGATACATTAATGACATTTGCTTTCACAATTTCGCTGTCTGTATATGTCTTGTAATCAGTTACGACATTGATTACGAAAAGTATGATGCCGACCATGCCGGCCAAAAAGAATACGGAGCAAATAAGTTTAATAAGCTTTTTGTTTGTCATCTAAATTTTCCTCGCTTTCTGAAATTGCTTTTACATTTACAATATGCTGGAATTTTTTCCGACAGGAAAAATTTTGCGAAAAAAATACCGGCAGAGGATTTCTGCCGGGTAATTTAAATCTTCTTTTCCGGATTTATTTTTTGTTTTTCTTCTTATTCTCTTCCACGATTGACGAAAATGTTACGCCCGGTGTCGTCGTAAACACGATATCCTCCGCTTTAACTTCCTCCGCAGCAGACGGAAGCGTACAAGTTGCCATTTCATACAGGCACAAAACTGCCAGCTCAAGACACAATCCAATCAACACATCACAGAGTACAACATAATTGATATCATTGCACTTAAGAATCACCTCCGGGTTATTTTTCTTAACCCGAATTTCCTTTTTGTCTCCTTTTTTGATTTTTTCTGTGTATTGTATTTTGTCCGATTCGTATTTCTTACCGGCAATGTTGTACTGATATGTTACATTGATATTTTCATCATCAGCGCCCTCAACATTAATTACCTCAGCCATCACAAGCTGGCTTCCCGCATAATTGTTGTAATCCTTCCGCACGTGAAAAAATATAAACGCAGCGGCAATTATCACCGCCAAAACGCAGGCAATTTTTCTAAATAATGATATTGTGTTCTTGATTCTTTCGTCTCTTTCAGCTCTTTCATCGAATTCTTTTTCTCTTAGTTCTTCCAATTCTTCCACCGACAATTTTTCCATCAGCCAAGTCTCCTTTTCTAAATATTTTTTCTATTTTTATTATGCTTGATTTTTTGCCGGCCGAAAGATTTTTGCGAAAAAAATACCGGCAGAATTTCTGCCGGCAGAAAATATTATTTTTAGCCAATCAGCTTAACAAGGTTAATTGATGCTGTTACGTATGCGAAAAGACAAAGCGCAAAGGCAATATTATGCATTACTGCGGTTTTTATTGGTGTTGTAATTATTTGTTCCGGCGCATTTCTTCGTATCCGGATTTCCTTTTCGTCACCAGCTTTAATTTCACCGACGGATTGTTTAGCACTCTCCTCGTATTTATTGCTGTCATAGTTATATCTATATTTGACATTCAGCATGTCGTTCTTTGTACCAGACACATTAATGACATTAGCTTTCACAATTTCGCTGTTTGTATATGTTTTGTAATCAGTTACAGCATTGATTACGAAAAGTATGGTGCCGACAAAAAAGAATATGGTGCAAATAAACTTAATGAGTGGAAAGTTTTTTCTTACTTTCCTTGTTTTTTTCGTAGTATTTTTGTTTACCATTTGAATTTTCCTCACTTTCTGAAATTGCTTTTCCTCTTACAATATGCTGAAATTTTTGCCAGCAGCGAGGTTTTTGCGAAAAAATACCGGCAGAATTTCTGCCGACAGATTTTTCAATGTCAAATTTCAATATCAGAATTTTCCTTTTCGTTTTTCTTCGTCCAACCATACAACAGCAAGTAACACCCCTAAAGACACAATAAAACAAAGGGTAAAGGAAATAATATTACATATTGCGGTCGTCATTGTAGTGGTAATTATTTTTTCTGGAATGCTTTTCCGTATCCGTATTTCTTTTTCATCCCCTGTTTTAATTTCGTCTACGGATTGCTTAACGCTTTCCTCGTATTTATCGCCGTCATAGTTATATCGATATTTGACATCCAGCTACCATACCTGGTAGCAGTAAATAATTAGTTCAGAAATTCTTTTTCACCGAATCATCTTCGGCCAATTTGTTCAATAAGAGCAATCCATGCAAGGATATATGCAAAAAGGCAAAGCACAAAGGCAATATTCTGCACTATTGCACTTTTAATTGACGTGGTAACTATTTGCTCCGGAGCATTTTTTCGTATTCGTATTTCTTTTTCGTCTCCCACTTTAATTTCGCCGACGGATTGTCTAACGCTTTCCTCGTATTTATCGCCGTTATAGTTATATCGATATTTAATATCCAGCATACCGTTTTTCGTGCCGGATACATTGATGACATCTGCTTTTACAACTTTGCTGTCTGTATATGTTTTGTAATCATTTCGTACATAAAAAAACATTAACGAAACGGCAATCGCCAGCAGCACATAGCAAAGTTTTATTATGAGTGATGTTATGTTCTGGATTCTCTCGTCTCTCTCTGCCAGTTTTTTTTCTCTTAGTTTTTCCAATTCTTCCATCGACAATTTTTCCATTGACAAAGTCTCCTTTTTTAAGTTTTTTTTGCTCTATTTCTAGTATGCTGGAATTTTTTCCGGAAAGAAAGTTTTTGCGAAAAAAATGCCGGCAGGTTTTTCAACATCAAATTTCAACGCCAAAATCTTCTTCAAGCATCACTCCTGTTCGTATTTCAATTTCAGTTTCTTCAGTAATCTCAGTTCTTCTTCTTTTTCTGCCTCTTCTTTTTCTGCCTGTTTTTTCTTTTCTTCTGCTTCGCATTTTTTTCTGTACCAATCTTTGTGCATTTCTGCAGGTTCAAACAAAAATTCAAGAGGGAATTTGCAAGATACGGAATCATACGTGTCGTAATGTCCGTCGTATGCTACAACATGTACGGAGTCTTTCGTGAAATTAGTTTTATTGATATCCAGCATATTAAATTCTTTGCTTAGGAACCCGATTTCGTCAACAACTTCTCTTACGCGAGACATTAACATCGAGTAATTTTTAAGTGTATTCATGGCATCTTCTTTCGTCATCTGAAACATGTTTTTCCACCTCTCTTTATGATAATTTGCATCTTCAGTATGCCATATTTTTCTAAAAGAACAAAATTTTTGCGGAAATATTTTGCCCGGCAGATTATCTACGCAAGCAAGTTTTCTTAGTAGCGATATTGTGTCCTAGATTCTTTTGGCTCTCCCAGCCGCTTCTTTTCTCTTAATTTTTCCAAATCTTTCATGTCTTTCATCGGCAAATGCTCATTTTTTCTTTCTTAGTCTTAAGTATTTTTTTGCTCTATTTTTAGTATACTGGAATTGTTGGCGGCAGGAATTTTTTTTGCGAAAAAATGCCGGCAGAATTTCTGCCGGCATAACACATTACTTTTTATTTTTTTTGTAGCTGGAACATACTGTCTGCATTTTTTACTTTCTGAATGTCGAACGATGAAACATCAAAATTCTCTAACCAGGCTTTATAGCTTTCGTCATACAACAATCTTTCCATCCCGGTCATATCGTTATTATATTTCACATTTTGCTGACTCATTATCAACCCTCCGGAAACCGCTACTGCTGCAATCATTACAACAATCGCAATTAAGCCATTTTTTACCATTTCTTTTCTTCCTTTCTTTTTTAGTTTTATGCTAATATGCCTGATTTTGATTTTAACAAAAGCTGAAAAAATCAAATTATACTATCTCACACATCCAAATTTGCTTCCGTCGCGTTACTGTAAATATACTCTTTTCTTGGCTGTACCTCATTCCCCATCAGTAAGGCTGTCAAATCAGAAGCCGCCTGCGCGTCTTCAATTTCAACCTGCTTAAGCATCCTTGTCGCCGGATTCATAGTAGTCTCCCACAGCTGCTCCGCATCCATTTCTCCGAGACCTTTATAACGCTGTAGTTTAAAGTCTTTATGTGTTTTTCTATATTTTTCAAGTGCCTTGTCGTCATACAGATACTCTTCTTTTCCGTTCTTTCCGTTCGGAATCGCTTTGTATAATGGCGGCATCGCGATATATACATGTCCTTCATAAAGCAGTTCAGGCATAAATCTGTAAAACAGAGTCAAGAGTAGTGTGGCAATATGTGCCCCATCCACATCCGCATCGGCTGCGATAATGATTTTGTTGTATCTCAATTTTGAGATGTCAAAGTCATTGCCATACCCTTCAGAGAACCCACAGGCAAAAGCATAAACCATTGTTTTAATCTCGGCATTTGCCAGGATTTTATTGATACTTGCCTTTTCCACATTCAGAATCTTACCCCTGATTGGAAAGATTGCCTGAAATTCACGGTTTCTTGCTGTCTTAGCTGAACCGCCCGCAGAATCACCCTCAACGATAAAGATTTCGCATTTTTCCGGGTCTTTACAGTTACAGTTTGCCAGTTTTCCATTGCTGTCAAAAGAATACTTCGGCTTTGTCAGCATATTTGTTTTTGTTTTTTCTTCTGCTTTTCTGATTTTTGCAGACTTTTCAGCACAGCTAATAACGGCTTTCAGTTCTTCCAGATGGCGGTCAAAATACATCTGCAGCTGTTCTGAGATAACGGATGAAACCGCTTTTGCAGCATCCGGGTTATCCAGTTTTGTTTTTGTCTGGCCTTCAAATCTCGGGTCCGGATGCCTTACAGAAACAACAGCCACGAGACCGTTTCTTACGTCCGCTCCGGTGAAGTTTGCATCCTTTTCTTTAAGGATACCAAGCTCCCTTGCATATGTATTGATAAGTGTTGTCAGGGCTGTCTTAAAGCCTGTCAGGTGAGTGCCACCTTCTGTTGTGTAGATACTGTTGCAGAATCCGGTCACATTTTCGTGAAATTCTGTTGTGTACTGGAAAGCGCATTCAACTTCAATACCGTCACTTTTTCCAGAAACAGAAACCGGTGCGTCCTGCACTGTTTCAGAGTCTTTCGCCATAGACTTCACAAGACCGATAATGCCTTCTTCTTCGTGAAAAGTGATTGACTCTACTTCTTTCTTTCTCTTATCTTCATAGTGGATTATCAGCTTCGGGTTTAAGTAAGCTGTCTGATGCAGCCTGTTCTTTACCTCTTCTGCTCCAAACTTCACTGTATCAAAAATCTCATCATCCGGCAGGAAATTGATTGTAGTTCCGTGTCCTTTTGATTTCTTAATCATCGGGAGCAGGCCGTCAATCAGTTCTGTTGTCGGATGCCCTTTTTCGTAAGAGTCATGAAACAGGCCTCCATCACGTTCAATATCAATAGTAAGACGTTTTGATAACGCATTCACGACAGAAGAACCGACACCGTGCAGACCACCGCTGGTTTTGTATGATTTGTTATCAAATTTACCGCCAGCGTGCAGGGTGGACAATACCAGACGCTCCGCCGAAACGCCTTTTTCATGCATTCCAACAGGGATTCCTCGTCCATTATCTCTCACGGTCACAGAACCATCTTTTTCCAATGTCACCCAAATCTCACTGCAGAATCCTGCCATATGCTCATCAACAGAGTTATCAACGATTTCATAAATCATATGATTTAGTCCTCGTCTTGAAGTGCTGCCGATATACATGCCAGGACGTTCCCTTACGGCCTCAAGCCCTTCAAGAACTGTGATACTGTCTGCTCCGTAGAAATTAGTATTTTTTGCCATTTTTACCTCTCCTTTTTGTTATTTTTTCTTTTCGCGTTCCACGCGCTTTCTCAGTTCATCAATACCGCCTTTTGTTATGAATTTTATTTTTGGATTGTTTTCAATATCAATCTCATTAATTTCTTTTGATATTTTACGAATTTCTAACCCAGTAACTATTGTTACAACAATAATTACTATACCTGCTATAGACAAATATAATTCTATGCTCATTTTTCCCCCTTACTATTATTTTTTCCTTTCACTCTTGTTTATCTTTGATTTAATTATGCCAAATTTTCTTCATTTCCAATTTTTTTTGCGAATTTCTTTTTGCATGCTTTTTGTTTCTATATTTAGTATGCAGAATTTTTTAAAAATCAGTGCGAAAATACAAAAAACTTGCCGGCCTTAAGTATTCTTTTCATCTCACCAATCAGCAACCTTCTCAATTGCCTCAGCTATTTTTTCAACGTATTTTTCTGCTTCCTTTCTTTTGTATATGTATATGTAAGAAGGATGCTGTACCGGAAGATACCATATGCCGTTATATTCTGTCGCAAAATATTCAAACCCGCGCCAGCGCTTTAGCTTAATGTTTAATTTTTTCTCTACGGCAGAGCACACTTTCTCTCCAAGCAGAATCACGACCTTCGGCTTAACCTCTGCGATTTCTGCAAGCAGATTCTTAAAGCAGCAGTCAATTTCTGCCTTGTTTGGATATCTTAACTTTCCATGCTCATCAACCGGCGGGCATTTTACCAGATTGGTTTTATATCCCGGCTTGCCGCATGCAGCTTCAATCTGTTTAACAAGTTTTCCTGTGTTCGTAGTCTCGGAAAGTGGCTCTTCTCCGATTTTTGCAGATATTCCTACCCACAAGATATCATATGTATTGCTTATTTTTGTATCTGGATTTGAATACCTTTCGGCAATATCGCAATGTATGCAATTAGTCATCATAAGTCCTCCTCTTATGGTTGTTTATACATATAATATGCTGTTTTTTGCAAAAAAAGCTGCCGGCATTTTTGCCTGCAGTTCGTTCTAATAATTCACACTTTTAAAAAGTCTTTATACTTTTTTATAGTTCTTTATACTTTTTATTTCGTTTTATACTTCTTTATACTTTTAGTCATTTTGCACAAAAACAGCCTGCCGATATCCATCGGCAGGCGTCATATTTCCATATTCTCAATCCAACAGCCGTAATCTTACAGCCCAAGTTCTTTTTTCATTTTCTCCAGCTCGTCATCCACATTAGCGCTTCCGCCGTTTTTATACTTATCAAGCAAGGAATCTGCCGTGTTATCATCGGCCGTTTTGTTCAACTCTGTCATTGCCGCAGCCTCATCAAGCATCTTGTCAGCTTTTGCCTCATATCTCTCAAAAGCATCAATACTTGCTGCAGCTTTGTCCCCGCCGGAAAGAACCTGGTTCATATGTTTCTGCGCCTTCGCAGTTGCCATCTTCGCCTTGATTGAATCGCGTTTTGATTCCAGGTTTTCAATATCCCTTACCAGCTTATCGTGCATTGCCTGCATATTATCGGCATTCGCAGCTGTCATATCATAAGTTTTCTGTAGCGCAGCCAATTTTTCCTCTTCCTTCTTTTTTGCTTCCAGAAGTGTTCTTGCATCACCTTCATTCCCTGCACGGAGTGCACTCTCTGCCGCTGCTTTGTAATCGGCAATCTGTTTTTCGCATTCTGTTACTTTTCTTTTTGCATTTTTCTCATCAGCCATCACTGCTGCTGTCTCTTTTTTAACCTCTGCCAGGTCTTTCCTAAGATTAAGCAGTGTCTGGTCAATCATTTTTGCCGGGTCTTCTGCCTTATCCAGCAACGCGTTCACATTTGCACTCATGATATCCTTAAATCTTGTTAAAATTCCCATATTTTTCAGTCTCCTTTTTTATATTTTTTGAGTAAATCATCCGCTTCGGAATTCCCGTTAAGCGGTGTGTTTAATATTTTTTCAGCTTCTTTTGCTTCTTCAGCTTTGTGTTTTCTTCTAATAACCATCACAACGATGATACCGGCAAAAACAACGATAACGCCAATGACTTTTACTGCATTATTGCCGACATCGGCAGCTGTTGTTGATTTTGTCATAATGCGGTCAGCTGTTTTTGTAAAAATGGTTGTGAACATGTCATCAGTTGACATATCAGAATACCAGTACTTGTCAACATATGCCCAGAAAATCTCAATGGCTTCAGAATCCATTACAGAGGAAACCTGCTTTCCGTTGACGTATGCCATATATCCGACATCATTGTCAGTATTGGGTTCAGCGAAATACATATACAAAAATGTGCTTTCATTTTTAATATGTTCATCATACCACTTCTTGGCATACTCTTCTTTTGCTGTATCCGTAAGCAGAGTGCTGTCGTATGCATTTAAGACTATGTATGGCTGTACGCCAGTTTTGTCGTAAAACTTCTTTATTGATTTTTCTGTTTTGGTTACATTGTCAAACCATCCGATATTATCAATAATGCAATTGTTGTCATATCCTATACCGGATTCCAGCCGCTCCCTGTTCTGTGTACTTTTTGGTACGCTTTTCGTTGAAGACGAATTGGACGACGGAAAGCCGCCAAATGCAGCCACAAGAACAACAACAAATATAATAAGTGATATAACGGCATTAAAGCTTCCCCCATGACTGACAATAACGGTGCTTCGTCTTGGCGGCCGTGGATAAAATCCACCACCGTAGAACCCTCCTCCACGTGATGGCCCACCAAAGCTTCCGCTACTATAACTGCTTCGGCTGCTTCCTCCGCCACCGGCCCGTCTTCCACTGCTTCCGCTGCTTACATGATGGCCGCCGCTTGACCGACTGGATGAATGCCCGCCGCCCGAATGGCCGCCACCGCCACCTCCGGCTCCTGCTCTTCCCATAGTTTTTTACCTCCTTTTTTTAAGAATTTTTTTGTATAGTTAATATGCAGAATTTTTAAAAAAGTAGAGCGCTTTTTGGACATTTACAATATGCCGGATTTTTCAGCTCCAAAAAAAAGACAGCTGGGGAATCCCGGCTGTCATATCTTCAATGTCATATATTTTTTCAATCAGTTACCATATACAATTCTCCGTCCACACACTCATAATCTATACCAGCGCATGAAAACAGAATATAATTGTAATCTGTAGATTCGTACAAAGGCTTTCTTGCATAGAATTCGCCTTTCATATTCCTTATCTTACCGTGACGATTTATTTCCTGTTTTGGATATTCGTCCATAATCAGAACCATGTCAGGATTGAAGCCAAAGGAATCTGTAACAAATTTCTTTGCCGCATCAATATCCATTTCAGGAACATCACCTACAAGCTTATCATACTCTTCCTGGCTGTATAGCTTCTCATTTTCATAAGGTTTCCATTCCAGTTCTTTATCATACAAGAGCTGTAAGTCTTTCATACCTTTTTCAAGCATCCTGATTTTGCACTCCAAAGCTTCTTTCTCTTCTTTAGCTTTCTTTGTTATCTCATTAAGCTTTATTACAGCCGCCTTATCAGTCTCCATCTGGATACATTCAGCCAAGTCTCCATCATTGTTTTTGTACATTTCGCAAAACTTGTCTTTATCTACATCCATCTCGAGATATTTACTTTCAATAACTTCATACATGTCAGCAGGAGGATAAAATCCTGTTCTATCAGAAAATTCACGTTCTAACATTCTTGTCACCGTTTTTAACCTTTCTTTTCGACTGTTGTTACTATCTCTTCCTGTATCCTGTCAGCGCGACGCATAAGATAATTGATGATACCGCCGTAGAATTTTTCTACATTAAGACATTTAATCGCAATTACCTCGCCTGTCTTAGAGTTTGTTTCTATCTGCAAATCTTTTTCATATTTTGGAGGATACGCAAAATAGTAATTCGATTTTTCAGCCTCAGCGGCTATCTTAAGAAGCATATATTCCTTTGCCTCATCAACAGTACATGTGATTTCAGTCATCTCTATCTCGCAGCCGCGTGAAGAAGCAAAAATCCATTTGTATTTTTCCATATCTGTTCCTTTCAGACGATGGAGGCTTTAACTCCAAAGTCCTCAATGATATCCATTACAATGTCTGCATCAGAATCATCAACCATCATACGACCACCATTATCGTAATCAAAATCAATGTTATAAGCCTCAAGCTCAGACTCAATGTCCTCATAATTTTCAGCGTCATCAGTATCAATAAAGATTCTTGTCATAGTACATTCTCCTTTCAAATATGTTTTAATACGTCTTCCGGTTCACTGTAGTTCTCGTGTTCAAGCTCGTGTGCGGTGTAATCAATACGGTATGTATCAAAAACATTGCAGGCGGTGAATCCGATGTCAACAGCAAACGGAGCATCATGTTTTACAACCTGCAGCTGGTCGATATCATCGGTACCATGCCTAAAAGCAGCTGCATCTTTCCTTGCGTCTCTTTTTGCCAAATCAACCAAAATCTGTTTAATCTCGCTTACTTTGCAGTAAGTTTTCAAGATTTTGATTCCACTTTCAGCAGAATTTGAAACAGCAATAATCCAGTCATATCTGATTCCTTCTCTCATTGATTTCTCCTTTCTCAGGCTTCACGCATCTGCATAGAATCAAGGCGCTGCGCCGTATAGTCAATATGATACCGCGAGCTATGCTCGCGTGTACCAGACGCGGACGGTTTCACCGTCCGTCGATGATAATCAGAAAACACATTGTATGCATTCAGCACTGTCACCTCATTTGTTTTGCTGTCAACGGTTTCATCAACATCTGAAATGTCATCAGTACCGTAATTAAAGCTTTCCTCGTCATTACCTTTGTCTTCCAGGGCGAGCTCTACAAGAGCCCGCTTAATCTGGTCAACATTTCCAATCGCATAAAACATTCTGACGCCATCAGCTTCGGTATTCCCTATTGCGATAATCCACTTCGTCAGCATTCTTTTTCTCCTTTCTTTTCCTCTTCCTTCGGTTTAGCCAAAACGGAATCTGATTTGTAAGGAACTGTACCTGCTGGTACTACAAGTGAAGCGCGGTCAGTATGTACGTGCTGGTCATCAAAGAAAATCTGCGGCTTAAACTCTCTCAAAACGTAAGTTTTATCAAGTCCTCCAAGGAAGAAAGCCTGATTTACTTTGATTCCCCATGCTCTCAGTGTCTTGATTGTTCTCGCATGAGCCGGTGCACTTCTGGCAGTAACAAGGGCAGTAACGATTTTTGTTTCGTTATTTTTCCCCTCTTTTTCCTGCTTTGTCTGGATTTTCGCAAGGGCGCGTAAGAACTTCGCCATCGGGCCTTCCTTCATCGGGATGTTAGCCTTTTCGCTCTCATTCTTACCGAATGCCTCAAGGCCTTCAGCCTTAAAGATGGCTTCTGACTCATCGCCAAACAGTACAGCGTCACCATCAAAGGCAACACGAAGCTCTGTCGTTTCAGTCATGTACTTCGCTGCTGATGTAATCATCGTTGCAGCCGGAATACCGTTGTCAATAGCAGCCTTTGCTGAATCATCGTTTGCGGTCAAAAACAGGTCAATATCCAATGATTTCAGATAATTGATAATGCTTTCACCACCGGTAAAGAATCCCCTGCAGATATTAAGATTGTGAGCCTGGATTGAGTTAAACACCCGGAGGCTCATATCTGCGGTATTTCTTGAAACAACGATAACCTCAACATCATCTTCGCCAAGTTCAAGCAGGGCTTTCACGACCGGAAAAGCGGCGCCGGGCTGAAGAATATCTTTTTCATGTTTTATCTGATATTTTTCATATGCCTCCTTACCTTTTGTTGTGAAGATTTCATCTTCCTTTTCCAGCTGAAACAGCGCACGGCTTGAAACTGCTACCTTTAATTTTCCATCAATTGTATATGCCATATTGTTATTCCCCTTTCTTTGTGTGCATATTTTTTCTACAAAATCAATATGCAGGAAAATACGGCATACAAAATTTTATCTTTTTCCAATTCTGACAGCTTCTATCTCCATCTGCCTCGCAGCCACACATCCGTCCTCATGCATACGCACTTTTTCCCAGTATTTTTCAGCTTTTTCTTTCTGTATTGTTTTTTGCCTTGCTGCTATTATCTTCTTTGCTGTTTTCTTATTTATTAGAATATTTTTTTGCATTTTTTACCTCCTTCTTCTGCATACAATATGCCGGATTTTCGGCTCTGCGATTGCGGCAGAAACAGAAACCCCAGCGGCCAAGGCCGCTGGGGTGTGTATATTTTTTTTGTGTTTTGCATTACACCGCTTTCTTCTGGCAATCTGCCGGCATCGCCTGCATCCTTATGACTTCCAGTCTGTACATCAGAATTGAGGCCACCATATGGACAAGCATGCCACAGCCAAACATACCGATGATAAACATCATGTTCTCGGCAAACATACCGCGTTTAAACATAAAATATATGACGCCGTAATATCCTACATTGACAATCAGGGAGTTTATCGCATTGTATATTGTCCTTCCATGAGATACAAACCAGCCATCAATGACCGCAGAAATCATATATGTAATGTAGAACGGAATAAGTGGCAGCACAATCTTTATGATGACATCACCATCGCTTGCCATCGGGCCACTGATGAAAGATTTCCATTTTGGCATTGTAATCAGCCATACCGCAAAAATCATGATAAGATACCGCCAGCAGTTTTTCATTGTGAGGCGGACTTTGTCGTTCTTCTTGATGACTTCCGCAAGGCAGGTAACCGGCACCAGGAGCCAGCCCCAGATAAAGTTGTTTGCCACCCAGTAGTTTCCGGACTCCGATACCGCATTAACCATCTTACAGACCATTACGGCGTAGATAAAATTGTCCAGAAAAATCTGAATGCCGGCAAACGCTCCAATCTTGCACCAATCCTTCAGAAAATCTTTCCCAGGCATCGCAAATTTCAGATATCCCTTACCATATGCAGACAATACGGCAATCAGCCCAATCAAAGCGTTAACTGCAATTTCGGCATATGCCGCCCCGACATCCTTGAAGCTGGAGATAAAAATCCAGTCAGCCACAACCTGCAGGCACAGCCTGCTTACAAGCAGCCGCCTCACCAGCTTGTCATCGTCATTAAGCGTAAATACCATCACCATGAACGTTCCGACAAATCCCGCAAGCATTGACAATGCCTGTATAAACAGGTACTGTACTGCATTTTCTGCATTCATGAATTTCGCGATGCTTCCAATTTTCAGTATTACGACTACTGTAAATACTGCATACACTGCAATCGACACCAGAAACGCAGCACAATTCTTTTTCGGTGCTGTCTTTCCATTATCCGGCTTTAGCAGAAAATATAACGGAACCGTCAGCGCCGTCACCAGCACCTCATCGATAAGGTCAAACCACTCTATCTGCCCCATTATGTTTATATTCACTCCGTTAACCGCCACAATCTGCATTCTTATCAGCAGATACACTGACGGCAGCAGGGCATACAGTATCAACGACCCGTACAATTTGAAATCTCTTTTTGTCATTTTCTTAATCCTCCGTTTTCTTTTTCTACAATATGCTGCATTTGTTTTCTTTTTGTATTTTTTTTGCGGATTTCTTTTCTTCTACTCCATTCCAAATCCGGCATATTAATTCTGAAACTATCAAAAACGATAAAGAAAGGAAGTAAATTAAATCATGAATGGAGTTAGATTTAAAAACCGCCGTATCAACATATGGAATTCAGCCACTATTGGTATTGAGGTAGCCGATGGAGTCAAAGTCGTTGATTTCAATGATGCTGAACCTAATGTTGAATTAAGAAGCGTGAAAAAACAGTTTCCGAGTGTTGAAACTCTTATTATCGGAAAATCAACGTCAACTCTGGAGATTTCCAATTTTATGTTTCCAAATGTAAAAGAGGTGATATCTGAAAATAATCAGGATTTCAAATCAGGAAATGTATTGATTAAGCACGGCTATGACGGCTTTAAGCTTTTAAATACCTTTTGTAAACAGACAGATGAGGTCATAGACCTGCAAGATGTCATTTCTGTTAGCAATTATGCTTTTGAAGGATGTCTGTCAAAAAATATTATCAACTTCAAGCTTCAATATGCAGAGCAGTATGCCTTTCATGGATATCCGTATATGTCATCTGTTGAATATGTCAACGGAGCAAATTGTGTCGGGGATATCTGTTTAAGCATTGACGAAGACGCTGATGTTGTTGAAATCCCAAAGAACGTTACAATGGTTGTTATCAGCGAAGATTTTAGCGGCAGCATAAAAATTAAGTGCAATAAACTTATTATAAATAGTGCAAAATCGCTTGAATCATGTTCATATGTCACCGGTTTGTCATGTGATACTATCTGTATAGCTTATGACGGATACATAGACACAAACCGCCTTAATATTATGGAGTCCAAATGCTTTGAAGTTGCAGACAACAACAGATATGCAACCCGCGATGGATTTTTATATGACTATTCAGGAAAAATGCTGATTTTGTGTCCAAAATTACGTGGAGGCAAAATTGCTATCCCAGACAAGACAAGATATATTGCTAAAATAGCATTCCGCAATAATCTTAATATAACAGAGCTTATCCTCCCTGACAGTCTTACATTCATAGGGGAACAGGCCTTTTCGGGATGTAAAGCATTATCTTCTATTGATTTTGGTAAAGGTTTATCACAAATTGGAGATAGCGCACGAAATAAGTTTGTATTTTCTGATTGTCATGAATTAAAGAAGCTTCATATTCCTTCAAATATTAAGTCTATTGGCTCTAGTGCTTTTTCAAACTGCAGTTCATTACAGGAGATAATATTTGATGAAGGGGTTGAGATGATTGACGAATCTGCATTTTCATGGTGTGAATCTGCCAAAACTATTGCTTTTCCTGAATCATTGCGCTACATGTATCAAAACGCATTCTCAAAGGCAAATAAAATCATAACTAAAGATTATCTTCCTGATGGTTTATTTAATGCTGCTTTTGTGGCTGACACACCATCGGAAAATAATATGTATGACATTGTAGAGATTACTGATGGTAAATATAAGTTATTTTTACCAAGATACCTTGGCCGAAATGCTATTGACGATTATGCACATGATTTTTATCTTGCCAGGTTTTCTGATATTGCATCGAAGGACAGTTACGAAAACAAAATCTTAAACTATATTTCGTTAATTCCATTGAGGCAAAATTTATCAATTTTACTGTATGGATACAATCACGATAAGGACTTGGGGACATATCTCAGAAGAGCAGCTTCAAGTATTATACAGCGTTTTGTAAATAACGACGATGACGAAAGGCTTGTTGAATTTTTACGGTTTGGTCTTACATCAGCAAATACTCTTGGAAAGTTCCAGAAGAATATGAATCCTGAGAAAATGCCATTGTCATCCGCTTACATACTGAACGAAATTAATAAAGCAGGTAGCAAAAAGTCAAATACATTCAGAATTTAAAAATAGCAGCTTCGGCTGCTATTTTTTTTGGATGTCAAAATCAAGCATACTATATCTGAAAACAAAACAAGAAAGGAAGAGTAAAATGAGTAAAAATGTAAAGTTTAAAGTAGAAAAACGTTCATATCCAAAAAATAGTGCAATCGTTGATATTGACGTTGACGATGGAGTCCAGGAAGTTACGTTTGGCGGGGATACATGTCTTGATGTAGACTTGTATGATGTTAAAAAACAATTTCCGGATGTGAAAAGGCTTATCATCAAAAACAATATTGCATCAATTTCAATATCAAACTTTATGTTTCCGAACGTGGAAGACGTAGTCTCTTACAACCGCAATTATCAATCTGACAAAGGCAGACTTGTCTATTGTGGAGTCGGACCCTATAAGTTGCGCAACATGTTTATCAAACATGAAGGCGACAAGATTGATTTAAGCAATATTCTACGAATAGGGGATAATGCGCTTGAGGGATGCATGTCAACGTCATTCATATCTGCAAGAAATTTCAGGTATATAGATGAGGATGCATTTGCAAACTACCCTCCCGCTTCATTTGGCCCGTTTACCAATGGGGTTTTGGTCTGCGGTAACGTTATCGCCGGAGTTGACACAAAAGCAAAAGAGATTGTGATTCCGCCTAGAGTTTCAATGTCAGGTATTAAGTCACAGGCTGGTGTTACATTTGAAAAAATAACCATCACCAGCGACGAAAATATGGGTGCAATTTACAAGTTCAGTGCAGAAGTGTTATATGTAGATTTTGATACTATGATGACTTTTACAAACTGGAGGAATATGGACATTAAAAAAGTAGAAGTTTCTGCCTCTAATGTATTTTATACATCAAAAGATGGTATTTTGTATGACAAAACAGGAACTATCCTGGTTAAATGTCCTGTAAATTACTATAAGGATGAGGTGGTAATTCCAGAAGGTGTAAAAAAGATTGCTGAAGCTGCCTTCATATCATGCCATATCAAATCTGTTAAATTTCCAGATTCACTGGATTTAATTGAAGACCGCGCATTTTTTTGCTGTGATGAACTTGAGAGTATTGATTTCGGAAATTCTATTTTTTCAATCGGTGGAATGTACAGCGAATCCGCGTTTTCGTACTGCAAATCATTGAAGCAGGTAACGCTTCCGCCTCAGATTAAAGACATCGGTGAACGTGCATTTTTTGGCTGCAATAACTTGTCCTCTGTTACGCTTAACGAAGGGCTGTTATTCATTGGAGAATCAGCATTTTCAAATAATAAAGCTCTCACAGAGATAAATATCCCGGCAACAGTACAAAAACTTGCCGACAAATGCCTTGATAGAGTAAAAAGGATACATGTCAACGGTTATCTGCCAAAAGATTTCTTTAAGTCATGCATATTGAACTCAGAAGATAATTATTCGGCTGATAATATATATGATATTGTGGAAATTACAGATGGAACATACAAACTATTCATCCCACGTTATATAGCAGCACGGGATATCGCAAAAATGAATGATACATTTTATATGCGTAAATTCTCCGATATTACATCAGACAATAAGTTTGTGGAGTCTATGCTTGACATGGCAGAATATACAGAAGCCAAACAGAATCTGGCCATTGCCATTTACAAGTACAACAACAGCTCTTCCATCAAAACTTATCTTAGAAGGACTGCAGTAAACCTGACAAACCGACTGCTTGATTCCAAAAAGGAAAACGAGCTGGTTGACTTTCTGAAATTGAACATTATGTCATTACCTTCAATGAAAAAACTTCTTGCAGACGACCGAATTCATCAATTCACATCAGCAGAAGCTTATTTATTAAACGCAATCAGCCAGTCTGATGGCTCATCTAAAACTTTTAAACTCTAAACTAAAATGAGCAGGCGATAACCGCCTGCTCGTTTTTTCAGCTTTCAATAAATTTATAAATTTCTTCAAACACACGCTCGCATCCAGCATCATGCAGAATGTCATGGGTGCCCGGGAAAGACATAATCTCCGTATTTGGATTCCATTTCTTATATTTTCTGTATACTTTTTGTATTCCTTTTCCAAATCCCGAAACCGGGTCATTCTCACCATACATAAATATTGTCGGAATAGTATTGTTTGGCATTTTTAAATGAATACTCGCAAGCTCCATTCCTTTCAGAAACTCACAGAAAAATCCTGGTGTTACACTTGTTTTTACAAGCCTGTCTTCTTCATATTCCCTGCGTTTTTCATCATCGGTCAGCAGCCAATAGTTTTTTTGCTTTCCAGGAAATTTTTTGGCATAACTGCCAAATAAAAGCTCCCCAATGTCATCAGAGATGTAAGCCATTTTTCCAGCATATTTTTTACTGATTTTTTTCTGCATAAATTTCATCAGCATCTCCGGCTGGTCTCCCGTTCCAATCAGGATTTCCTTTTTATATGGAAGCAGGCTGCCCATTGTTCTTACGACATAAGAACCAAGTGAAAAGCCAAGAATATACACCGGCAGGTAAGGATATTTTTCCTGAACATACGCTCTCGTCTTTTCCGCATCGTCATAAACATTTCTCCAGTCATTAAAGTACAAGCCCAATGATTTTGAAGTGTTGCTTCTTCCATGACTTATAATGTCATTGCCAAAGACGATATATCCACGAGATGTAAAGTACTCAGCAAAGGATTTATATCTCCACACATATTCTGTCATTCCATGACATATCTGTATCATCCCTTTCAGATTGCTTTTGTCCTCTGGCGCGTAAATCTCAAGATGCATAACCGCATCTTTATCGTTTGAAGTGATTGCTGTACAAGTTCTTTCCATTTTGCATATCTCCTATCTTAGTTTTTCTTACAATATGCTGTATTTTTCGCAAAACGGAAATTGTCAGCAAAAAAAAATTACTGCACTGTTACAACTTTTCCCATAAACAACACTTCATCATTTGTGGAATCATAGATTAAGAATGCAAATGGCCTTGTCAGGTCTACATTCTTCACAATCGGGTCAGGTGATTCAAGCGAGCATGTCTCCATAGAAATTGAAGTCACTGCTGCCGCTTTTGTTCCGTTCTCATCCAGCTCCAGTTTTGTCTTCTGTAACACAGAACCGACCTTCAGCTTTTCATCTGAGATACCAGAGAAGTCTGCTTTATTTGAAAAGATATTTTTAAGTCCCATGTTACTTAAGATATCACTTAATTCAGCTGTTGTTTCAAAATTCAGCTTTGGCATTTTGCAGTATACTTCATCATACTCCGGCTCTGATTTTAACAAGTCTTTAATATTAAGGCTGTCAAGTGTGAAATCATCTTCATTCTTTGGCAGGATGCCAATAAATTCCAGGCCGTTAGCATAGCTTTTCCCAAATGCTGTTGCTGCATCATTTTCGTAATAAACATCGCCTTTGCTTTCCATGTATTTTGTTTTCTCTTTTGCCCCGAATTTTTCTTCTTTGTCTGATAACTCCCACGGAGAAGACCATCCAGACTCAAAATATAAAGAGTTTGTCAGGAATAATTGACTGTCCTGGTTAATCGCTTCGGGCTTTACGATTTCTGAAATAAGGCCTTCAGTATTTTCATTACACCATTTGTTGATTGTACTGCATGTCTTCTTCTTGTCTGAAAAATCAAGAACCTGTGCTTCTGCGTTGAAATTGTCAGATACACTTTTCTTAAAGGTATCTTTAAGCGTCAGGCCTTTGTTAAGCCATAACGCATCAGCAATCTTCAATTTTGAAGAATAGCCGTATGTCTGTTCTTTATTGTCCGGGTTGAAATATTTAGCTGCCTTCAAATAGTATTTCGCATATTCTGTAAAGTTATCTGTTCCAAGATAGTCAGATAAAACTTTTTTCGTGTCACCTTTTGCACCTTCCGCAATCATACCAAGTGCAAAGTTAAGGCTTGTAGGGCTGAACATCACATTTGATGTCTCATCTCCTTTCGCAACCTCATCAGTAAGGTTAACTGAATTTTGGAAATTCGCAGCCTTATCTACCTTCGGCGTTTTCTCTTCTGCTTCGTCATCTGACGTATAACTTACATCTTCAATATCCGGCATGCTTGCATATGTTGTAATCAACGGAACCGTGGCAAGTGACGCCGCCAGGATTCCGGCTAATATTTTTTTATTAATCATAGATAATCCTCCTGTTTTCAGTATATCATTTTTTAGTTTCATATATGTAATATGAAGAATGCTGAATTTTTTTAACGTTTTTTTTGAATATTATTTTTAAGATTTTGATTTTAAGAAACAATACTGGAGGTGAAAAAAATGGAATACGCATATTACGCGAAACTAATCAAAGACGGATTCCATACGCAGTGTACTTTGGATTTGGAATCCGGAGCAGTTAAGATACAGGATGTACCATTTGAATTTCGGAACACTGAGGCATATGAGGCTGCACATTTGTATGCAAGAACAATCAAGGATGAAAAAGAACGGCATGACGCATACTGGCAGATACAAAAACAGCTGGAATCAGATATTGTACAATGCGAGGCCGAGCACCAGTGGAGGAATGATGGAAAACATAGGCATCAGGCGATAATGCCTCGCGATACATCGTGCTTTGTTTTGGAAGAAAGAACGGATGCTTTAATGGCAACATATGATTTTCTGTTCATAATAAATTTTAAGCCCGGAAACCCCATACCTTTAGGTGCGGGGAGGAAGGGCTCTTTTTTTTACAAAAAAATAAAAAAAATCTCTTATTTTTTTTACTCTCTCCTGGAAAATCCAGCATATTGAATATGACTGAACAGAAGTCAAAGAAATCTGCTGAAAGGAGGAGAGCCAATGGCAGCAAAAAGAGCAAAATGTAACGATATCTATAAAGGTAAAATTGTATCCTGACCAGAAAACAATTGAAGAATTTAAGAAACTGACTGCAGCATACAGTGAAGCCGCAACATGGCTTTCTGACCTTATGTTTAACGACTTTTCCAGCCCGGAAATGATAACTGACCGCAAGACACTGCATGATAAATATTATTACGATATAAGGCAGAAGAAAGATATGAAATCTCAGCTTGCAGAAAGTCTCATCAAATCCGTATCAGCAAAATACAAGGCTATTGGCACAACCTTTAAGAAGCAGTATTACACTTATACTGATGCAGATGGGAATACGGCCAAATATAGAAAAGACCTGAACTGGCTGCAGTATCCGGTTGTGTACAAACGGCCACAGGCAGACCTTGTCAGATGGCGTGACTGGAGCTTTGTAAATGACGATAATGGAGGGCTTCTCCTTTCTATCGCTACACTTACAGGACGTACAAAAGTAAGATTTGTGATAAAAGGATTTGATGACGTCATCAACGATTCAGATATGTCAAGTTTAAACATCGAAGACCCAAAATGGAAATTTGGAGAAGCCAAGCTTCTTTCCTCCGGTGGAAAATGGTTTGTACATATTTCGGTAACGGCAAAGCTTCCGGTAACCGGCAACGAAGATATTTCCAATATCGTCGGCCTTGACCGTGGGCTTGTTAATATTGTTACTGCTGCTGACCAGAGCGGT
>ENA-OQIK01000080-OQIK01000080.1-human-gut-metagenome-genome-assembly--contig:-NODE-80-length-86389-cov-9.558578_pt1 | contig 86389 bp, 60 predicted proteins | sample MGYA00242578_ERZ504743 | MGnify/ENA primary metagenome ERZ504743 (study PRJEB26092, sample SAMD00036441) | human gut metagenome | host: Homo sapiens | study: EMG produced TPA metagenomics assembly of...
TCAAATGGTTCGATGTCTGCCCGGATGCGACACTGAATGTGTCCATCCTCGCAGTATCCGGTTCTCAAGGTGCACGCCTGGCGGCTGATCCGGTCCGACCGGGCCGCGCGGCAAGGAGATATATTGCCAGACCCGAGGGGCGCCGGGGGCGGGAATCTGGGCGTACACATTTCCTACACAATTTTGGATCCGACTAACGTTTGCCAGCCGTTAACTACCGCTCGCCGAGCATCTCTTTATATGAGGCAGTCTCATGGTTAAAGCGGATACGTCCCCCTAGCTAAAGCACAGCCAGCATCGAGCAACTCATCACGTTCTTCCACCGAGAACCCCTCGGCGTAGACGCGCACCACTGGTTCGGTCCCGCTAGGACGGACCAGCAGCCACGTATCATCCTCGAATGACAGACGCAAGCCGTCCATATGACTAACGTTTTGCGGCACCTTGCCACAAATCGACTTGGGGTTTACGCCCGGCAGCAGGGTTCGTAACGTTTCGGCATCTTCGGCCTCAAGGCGCAAATCGCGTCGACCGTAACTCGTCTTACCAAAACTGTCCTCGAGTTGGTCGACCAGAACGCCCAAAGGCGCGTCCGTCTTTGCCATAAGCTCACACAGAATCAGACAGGCGAGGATTCCATCGCGCTCGGGCATATGCGCGGCGATGCCGATACCACCGGCTTCTTCGCCGCCCATGAGGACGCCGCCCTTCTTCATCTCCGCCGCTATATATTTGAAACCGACTGGTTTGACGGTCACGCGGCAGCCAAGCGCCTCGGCAATGCGACGCACGAGCGTCGAGCATGAAAGATTGACGACGACGCGCCCCTCCAAATTACGAAATTGAACCAAGTCGCCTAAAACGAGCGCCATGATCTGATGCGGATGTATATATCTGCCGCGCTCGTCAACCGCGCCGATACGGTCGGCGTCGCCGTCGGTCACCAGGCCAGCGCAAGCTCCGTCCTCGATAACCATGCGCTCGCAAGTGTCCACCCAAGGCTCAACGGGGTCGGGGCAGATATCTTCTTGATCAGACGCCTGCCCGGCGTGAATCTCGTGCACCTCAACGCCAAGCTCGCGCAGCAAGTCGGCTAGATAGCCCTGGGCTGCGCCGCCCATGGGGTCGACAACCACGCGCAAGTGCGCGGCGCGGATGGCTTCGGCATCGACAAACGATGCCACCGCTTGCATATAGTCAGGAATGATATCCGCGGTGCGATATTGCCCCTCGATCCCCATTGGCTCGGGAGCCATGGTCTCTTCGAGCTCTTCGATGACATCCTGGTTGGCGGTCGAGCCGTCACCCATGCGAATCTTGAGACACAGATAACCCTGCGGATGATGGGACCCCGTCACCATGAGCGCGCCGCACGCCTCACCGTCATAAGCCGCCGCCCACGTAAGGGCAGGGGTCGGAACAGGTCGCGAAGCGAGCACGGCGTCTAGCCCGTGCGCTGCTAGCACGCCCGCCGCAAGCTCAGCGAACTCGCGCGCCAGGGGCCGGGTGTCGAACCCTATATATACCGTTTTGCCCGGATTGGTCTTTTGCCACAACTCGCCGACGGCATCGGCGATACGGGCAACGTTATCGGCAGTGAAGTCCTCATCGACGCGAGCGCGCCAACCGTCAGTTCCAAAATGAATTATCGCGCACACGCGCAGACACCTCACAGTGTTTGGATCATGTTACGCATGGGGTATACCCGCAACATGCACTCGGCAACCTGCCGGCACCAGCATTCACCATTTGGGCAAATGCTGCCGAGGACATGCAAGCAATAAAAAAACCGTCCCGTATGGAGCGGTTTTGCCCTTTATATATCGAGCGCCTCGGCCATCGCTGCCGTAGTGATTGCCGTGGTTCCACAGCAACTGCCCACCATTGCGGCACCGGCATGTCTCCATTCGATGCATGCGCGCGCGAAAGCTTCGGGGTTCTCGTGCCATACGGGGCCATCCTGAGTCTGGACCGGATCGCCCACGTTGGGGCGCACCGTGACGGGAGTAGTCGCCGATGCAACCATCCTAGGCACCGCCGCGTTCGCGGCCGCAAGCGAACAGCAATTAACACCAACCGAGTTTGCGCCGTGTTTTTCGGCGTACAAAACGGCTGCCTCGATGTTGAGGCCATCGCCCAACAGGTCGCCTTTGTCATCAACGACAAAACTCACCAGGACAGGCATGCCGTCAGCGGCATCTCGAGCGCCGGCAAGCATGGGCTGCAAATTACGGATAGACGTCACCGTCTCGATCAGCAGACCATCAACACCAGCATTGAGCAAGGCGTGCGCCTGTTCGCGCGCAATGCCTCGGATCTCACGAAACTCGGCAGAGTCCTCGGCAAACCACTCAATACCGATCGGGCCCATCGAGCCCAGCAGCAGCTGAGGGTGCGCCTGGCGAGCATCGTCGACGGCCCCGCGATTGACCTCCGCCACGGACGGCGCAATCTGGTCGTGCTTGAGGGCATAGCTTGATGCCTGAAAGGTGTTGGTAATGAGCACCTGCGCACCGGCGGCGACATACAAGCGATGGATACGAGAAACGGCCTGCGGCTCTGCCAGATTCCAAAACGCCGGTGGAATGTCTGCGGCGTCGTACTCACTCAACAGAACACTGCCCATGGGGCCCTGCGCCAACAAGGTCTCGCTCGACAAGCGGCGCGTAAGTTCCTCGGCACCAAAGCGATTGTAATAACTCGTATCCATATATATCCCGCTATTCCTCGACGCTGATTCCTTGCTTTTCGAGATAGGCGAGCCAGCGGTTCATCGTGTCCTCGGATAGCGCATGCTCCATCATGCAGGCCTCGGAATCGGCTCGCTCAAATTCGACACCGAGCTCCTGAACCAAAAACGTGCGGATGAGGCGATGACGGTACCAGATAGCCGTGCCAACCTCGCGGCCGCGATCGGTCAGGATTACCTTGCCATAGTGCGATTGCTCGACAAGCTCGGATGCCTTGAGCGCCGAAACCGCTTTATTGACCGATGCCTTGGAGACGCCAAGGCGCTGCGCGATGTCGACCGATCGCACGCCGTTGGTTTCCCCCTCTTCGCTTTCAATGCGAACCATGCACTCCAAGTAGTCTTCGTTCGCCACCGTCAGATGTAGTTCGCGCGAGCTATTTGTCGTATCCATGATCTTCCGTCCCTTCTGCATTCAATGGCTGATTCTACCCCATCCAAGCGTCGCGGTATGCCGTGGCATACCGTGCTAGAGTTCTTGTTGCACACGACGACCAAGATTGGAGCGGTCTTTATGGAAAACACCACCACAAACCCCGATGTCCTCGAGCGCTTTTTGCGCTACGTCCAGATCAACACGCAGTCCGAGGATGCAAACTGCGACCAGGTACCCTCGAGCGCCGTTCAGTTTGACCTTGCCAACGTGCTGGCTGAAGAGCTGCGCGAGCTTGGTGCGGAAGATGCCCACGTGACCGAGCACGCCTATGTCTGCGCGCATATCCCCGCAAGTGCGGGCGCTGAGGACAAGCCCGCCCTGGGCCTGATCGCCCATCTCGACACCACCGAAGTTGCACCGGGCGCCGGCGTGAAGCCGCACATCGTACACTACGAAGGCGGCGACCTGGTCTGCGGCACGGTTGACGGTAAGCCCGTTGCCATGAGCACCGCCAAGCTTCCCGCCCTGAACGACCTCGCGGATGAGGACCTGGTCTGCAGCGATGGCACCACGCTTCTGGGCGCGGACGACAAGGCAGGCGTCGCCGAGATCATGTCGCTTGTCGCGCGTATCGCTCAGGACCCTTCTCTGCCCCATCCCGCACTCGGCATTTGCTTCTGCCCTGACGAGGAGATCGGTCACGGAGCCGAGCTGTTGGATATCGATACCTTTGGCTGCAAGTACGCCTACACGGTCGACGGCGGCCCCATCGGCGAGCTGGAGTGGGAGTGCTTTAACGCCGCCGAGGCGACCATCCGCTTTGAGGGCCAGTCCATCCACCCGGGCGACGCCAAGGGCCGTATGGTCAACGCAGGCAATCTGTTCTGCGACTTCAACGCGTTGCTCCCCTACGTGCAGCGCCCGGAGTATACGGAAGGCTACGAGGGCTTTTATCACCTTGAGGGTGTATCTGCGACCGTCGATCACGCCACGGCGCGCTATATCGTCCGCGACCATGACGCCGCCAAGTTCCAGCAGAAACTCGACCTTATTGATGCCGCCGCCTCGATGCTCAACCAGCGTCTGGGTGAGGAGCGCGTAACGGTCGAGATTAAGCAGCAGTATCGAAATATGGCCGAAATCGTTCGTGACTATCCCGAGCTTATTGATGTTGCCAAGGAAGCCTACCTTGCCTGCGGCGTTGAGCCCCAAGTGCTGCCGATTCGCGGCGGCACCGACGGCGCGCAGCTGTCGTTCCGCGGTCTGCCCTGCCCCAACCTTTCCACCGGCGGCTATTGCTATCACGGCGTCAACGAGTTCGTCCCGGTCAGTTCGCTCGTCAAGATGACCGACGTGCTCCAGGAGCTCGTCGCCCGCTTTGCATAAGCCTGGCTGCACAAGTCCAAAAGACGAATCGCCCCGTCCTCAACCAAGAACGGGGCGATTTTTTTTGCTGCAATGAGAACAGGTTGACGCACGCCAGCCTCTTAACGCAAGGAGTGTCCCAAACTGCCGGCACAAAAGGAACGTCCCCAAGTGCCGCAAAATGACGACATCCACTCTCGCTTTGTGGGTAGTCATTGGGGAGGTTCTTGTTTGACTAGTCGTTTAAAAACGTCCCCAATGACTACCCAACGACTAGTCCGGACCAAGGCAACGCCGATGTTTTGGCAACGACAGCGAAAACCCGCCAGAGCGAGCAAGGCGCCTTGAAACGAGGCGGCATTGATCTTTTGATCATGCCGCCGAAGTTGAAAGGCAGATTGCCGCTCTGGCGGGTTTGCAGCGTCAACTGGTTACGCGGGCTGGTAAGCCCGCGTAACCCTAATAATTGGCTTCGTAGCCGTTGCCGTCGCCGGTGGGCTCTTCGTAGTAGTCCGAATCGCTCGAATCGCTTGAGTCATCGGAATCGTCAGAGCTGACCGATGAGGTTGCGGTACCGTTTGCGTAATCGTCAGACGTGTTGTTGTTCAGGTCGCCGATCGTAGAGCTGGAACCGTCGGAAAGACCCATGGTGTTGGGACCCTTGGGATCCTTGCCAGCATCGACGCGCTCCATCATTTCCTTGAGCTCGTCCTCGTAGACAAAGACGTAGCTCACACCGTCGATCATGGTGCTGTCGTCGGCGTACGAAGGCAGGTTGGCCGAGTAGATACCGTCGACATCCATACCGCGCACGGCGTTGACCGTAGCCACGATATCCTGAACGTTCATATCGGTTACGAGCATATCGGACAGCGAATTAACCAGGCCAAAGATCTTCGTGGCATCGAAGTTATTGAGAATCTGGTTGGCAAGGGCGCCAAGCACCTGACGCTGGTGGCGCATGCGCGTGTAATCGCCGTCGGCATAGGTGTAGCGGCAGCGGGCATAGGTAAGGGCGGTGGCACCGTCCATATGCTGCTGGCCAGCGGTAATCTTAATATCCAGGTGCTCGGGGTCGTCAACATCATCGGTTGCGTTAATGTCGATACCGCCAACCGAATCAATCAGCGCCTGCATACCGTCGAAGCTAACCTCGGCATAGTGGGAAATCTGAACACCGCACAGCTCGTTGACCGCCTCGACCATGGCCTCGGCGCCGCCAACGGTATGGCAGGCGTTGATCTTCATGGTCTCGCCCTTGTACTCGACCTTGGTGTCGCGCGGAACGGAAATGAGCGTCGCCTGCTTTTGCGTGGGGTCGATGCGTGCCAGGATAATCGAGTCGGCACGATACGTATCCTCGCCCGGACGGCCGTCGGTACCAAGAAGCAGCACGTAGAACGGATCCTTTGCCTCATCGGTGTCAACCAGAACCCGACGCAGATTGTCGGTAATGACATTAGAATCGCCGAGCTTGCCCATAATGGTGGCAAACCACAGGCCGGCAGCGGTAGTGGCACTCAACAGCACGCCAAGCACGACAATGAGCGCGACGTGACGAATCGTGTGGCTACGACGACGTTGGCGAGCGCGCTCGGAATAGCGAGCCACGTTATCGCGACTGTAGATCTTGGCCTGCGCACCAGTTGAGGGTCTTCGGGTGGTGGTATCTGCGAGGGGCTTTTTATTAAACATAGACAACCTGTATTAGTAGATGACGGGATCGGGGACGGTAGCATGCTCGACATGCGCGCCGAGCGCCTGCAGCTTTTCGACAAACTGCTCGTAGCCGCGCTTGATGTGATGGATAGCCGAAACCTCGGTCGTCCCGTCGGCGATCAAGCCCGCTACGACGAGGGCCGCTCCGCCGCGCAGATCGGGCGAGGTAACCTGTGCACCCGAGAAGCCCTTGACGCCATGAATCATGGCATGATGGCTCTCGATACGAATGTCGGCACCCATGCGCACCAGCTCAGAGGCAAACATAAAGCGATTCTCGAAGATGTTCTCGGTAATAACGGAACTGCCGTCGGCAAGGGCGGAGAGCACCATAATCTGCGCCTGCATGTCGGTCGGGAAACCGGGGAACGGAAGCGTCTGGATGTCGACCGGCTTGATACGCTCGGCACGGTTCACATGGACGCCATCCTCGACGCGCTCGCAGTCGATACCCATGAGCTCCATCTTCTTGAGCACCATGCCCAAATGAATGGGGCAAAAGCCCGTGACATCGACACCGCGATCGTCCGCCATCAACGCACCGGCGACGATAAAGGTACCGGCCTCGATGCGGTCGCCCACCACGCGATGGATAACGGGATGGAGCTCTTCCACGCCTTCGATAGTCACGACGGGCGTACCGGCGCCAACAATCTTGGCGCCCATCTCGTTGAGCATGTTAGCGAGATCGACGATCTCGGGCTCGCGGGCGGCATTGTCGATAACCGTGGTGCCCTGTGCGCGCACAGAGGCCATGATGAGATTCTCGGTCGCACCGACGCTGGCGAACTCGAGCGTGACGGTGGTACCGCGCAGACCTTGGGGCGCATTAGCGTTGATGTAACCGTGGGCGGTATCGAACTCAACGCCCAGGGCCTCAAGACCAAGAATGTGCATATCGATCTTACGAGCACCCAGGTTGCAGCCGCCCGGCATGGCAATTTTGGCGCGATGGAAGCGGCCCAGCAGGGGCCCCATGACGGCGGTGGAAGCGCGCATCTTGGCAACGAGCTCGTAGGGGGCCTCCCATGAATCGACCTGAGAGGTATCAATCTCGAGCGTGTGCTCGTCGAGAACATCGATCGTAGCGCCCATGCCCTTGAGCACCTTGCCCATCACGTGGACATCGGAAATATCGGGCACGTTCTGCAGCGTCGTCTTGCCCGGCGCCAGAAGCGTTGCCGCCATGAGTTTGAGCGCGGAGTTCTTGGCGCCCGAGACGGGCACGGAGCCTCCGATGGCGTGGCCACCCTCAACGCGGATAATATCCAAGGTCTACCCTTTCAAAAAGCATGCCCGGGGTGGCTGGGCCATCCCGGGCATGATGTGTTCGCAAATGGTCGAACGCTAAATCGTTTGACTATTGGGCAAGCTTGAGCTTACACCATGCGATTTCATTATAGAGGTAGGCGCGGCGTGCATCATCCTCCGACAAATTACCCAGCTTCTCTTCAAAACCTTGAATATCAGCTTTAAGCTTGTCGGCATCGACGGTCGCCAAATCGCAAGCGCGCTCGGCGAGAACGGTCACGACATCGTCCGCAACCTGGGCATAGCCGCCGGCCACGGCAAACGTGTGGTCGACAGTGCCCATGGCCTTATCGGAAACGCGAACGTAACCGCGGTCGATCGTGCAGATCTCGCTGGAGTGAGCAGGCAGGACGCCAAACTCGCCATCCGTGGACGGAATCGACACAAACGCAGCGTCGCCCTCATAGGCGCAGCTCACGGGGCACACGATGCGGATACGCATAACCTACTTCTCCCCCATCTTGCGGGCGCGCTCGCGCACGTCCTCAATCGTGGAAGCATAGCGGAAAGCCTGCTCGGGCAGGTCATCGGCCTTGCCGTCGACAATCTCGGCGAAAGAGCGGACGGTATCCTCGACGCGGACGTAGACACCGGGGTTACCGGTGAACTTCTCGGCGACGTGGAAGGACTGCGAGAGGAACTGCTGAATCTTACGAGCACGGTTGACCGTAAGGCGCTGCTCCTCGGACAGCTCGTCCATACCCAGAATGGCGATGATGTCCTGAAGGTCGGAGTACTCCTGCAGAAGCTCCTGGACCTTGACGGCGACACGGTAGTGCTCCTCGCCGACGATCGAGGGATCGAGAGCGTCGGAGGAAGATGCGAGCGGGTCGATAGCCGGGAACAGGCCAAGCGACGAAATGCTACGCGAAAGAACCGTGGTGGCGTCGAGGTGCGTAAACGTCGTGGCAGGCGCCGGGTCGGTCAGGTCGTCTGCGGGGACGTAGACAGCCTGGACGGAGGTAATGGAGCCCGTCTTGGTCGAGGTAATGCGCTCCTGGAGGTCGCCCATCTCGGTTGCCAGCGTGGGCTGGTAACCAACGGCGGACGGCATACGGCCCAGCAGTGCGGAAACCTCGGAACCTGCCTGGGAGAAGCGGAAGATGTTGTCGATGAACAGCAGAACGTCCTGGCCGCGATCGCGGAAGTACTCAGCGGTGGTAAGGCCGGCCAGACCGATGCGCAGACGCGCTCCGGGCGGCTCGTTCATCTGACCATAGACCAAGCAGGTCTTGTCGATAACGCCAGACTCGCTCATCTCGAGGAACAGGTCGGTGCCCTCGCGGGTACGCTCGCCGACGCCGGTGAACACCGAGGTGCCGCCGTGCTCCTGGGCGAGGTTGTTGATGAGCTCCTGAATCAGAACGGTCTTGCCGACGCCGGCGCCGCCGAACAGGCCCGTCTTGCCGCCACGGATGTAGGGCTCGAGCAGGTCAACAGCTTTGATGCCGGTCTCGAAGATCTCGGTCTTGGTGGTGAGCTCGTCGAAACGGGGCGCTGCATGGTGGATGGGGTAGAACTCCTCCACCTTAGGCATGGGCTTGCCGTCGACAGGCTTACCCATGACGTTCCAAATGCGGCCGAGCGTCTTGGGGCCAACGGGCATCTTCATGGGCTCACCGGTATCGGTGGCGATGAGGCCGCGCTGCAGGCCGTCGGTCGAGGACATGGCGACCGTGCGGACGACGCCGCCCGGAAGCTGGCTCTCGACCTCGAGGATCGTGCTCAGATGACCGATCGGGGTCTCGGCCTCGACCGTGAGCGCGTTGTAGATCGGGGGCACCGCGCCGTCAAACTTGACGTCGACGACAGGGCCGATGATACGCACGATGCGACCATCACCGGCAGTCGTCTTCTTGGTGGCTTCCTCGACCGCAAGCTTTACGGTGTTATTAGCCATTACTGTTCCTCCAATGCTGAGGCTCCGCCGACGATCTCGTTAATCTCGGTCGTGATCGAAGCCTGGCGCACGCGACTATACGTGCGGGTAAGGGTCGAGATGATCGCGGTGGCGTTTTCCGTCGCGGAGTGCATGGCCTTGCGGCGTGCACCCTGCTCGGCAGCCGCCGAATCGATCAGGGCCTGGTAGATGACCGTCAGGATATAAGACGGCACAAGCTTGCCGAGAACATGCTCGGGAGAGGGCACGAACTCGAACGTGGACGAGATGCGCTTAGGGGCGTCGGTCTCGTTCTTACGCGGACCGTGGGCCATAGCGATCATCTCGGGGTCGAGCGGCAACAGATGCTCGACGCGAAGCTCCTGATCCACGCGGTTCTTGGCGTGGTGGTAGACAAGCTCGACACGGTCAAGCTCACCGGCACGATACGCATCGCAGATATGAGAGGAGATCATGCGGGCCTGATTGAAATCGGGCTCAGAGGAGTTGCCCTCAAAGTGCATGACAACGTTTGCGCGGTCACGGAAATACGTGGCCGGCTTACGCCCGCACGCGATGATCTCGCACTCGATGCCGTCGTTCGCCCAAGAAGCGGCGAGCTTTTCGGCCGTGCGCTCCACCGTCGTATTGAAACCGCCGGCAAGGCCGCGGTCCGAGGCAATAACGACAATCAGGCCATGCTTGACGCTCTCATGCTTCTGCAGCATGGGATCGGTGCCCGAACAGGAGGCGTCGCCGGCGACCGTCAACATGACGTCGGTCAGCGCCTCCTTATAGGGCTCGGCCTGCTTGGAGCGATCGAGGGCACGACGGATCTTGGCCGTAGAGACCATCTCCATCGTGCGCGTGATCTGCTTGGTCGTGGTAACCGAGGAGATTCGCTTCTTAATGTCGCGAAGGTTGGCCATGGGGCTTAGTTCTCCTCTGATCCAGAAACATCCGAATGGTGCTTGGCCATGAACTGATGCTTGAAGTCGCCGATGACGCGCAAGAGCTCAGCCTTGGTGTCATCATCGATCTTCTTGGCGCGAACCTTGTCGAGCAGCGAGCCAAAGCCATTGTCCATGTACTCGATGAGCTCGGCACGGAAGGGCAGCACGTCGGCGATCTCCAGGTCATCCAGGAAGCCCTCGTTGCCAGCGAACAGTGTAACGATCTGCTCGCCAACCTCAAACGGCTTGTAACGCGGCTGCTTCAGGAGCTCGGTCATGCGAGCACCATGGGTCAGCTGCTTCTGAGTAGCCTCGTCGAGGTCGGAGCCGAACTGCGTAAAGCCGGCGAGCTCCTGGTACGAAGCGAGGTCCAGGCGAAGGTTGCCGGCAACCTGCTTCATAGCCTTAGTCTGAGCGTCGCCACCGACGCGGGACACGGAGATGCCCACGTCGACTGCCGGGCGCTGACCCTGGAAGAAGAGCTCGGACTGCAGGTAGATCTGACCATCGGTAATGGAAATGACGTTGGTCGGAATGTAGGCCGAGACGTCGCCGTCCTGGGTCTCGATGATCGGCAGTGCCGTCATGGAGCCATAACCGTTCTTCTTGGACATCTTGACGGCACGCTCGAGCAGACGAGAGTGCAGGTAGAAGATGTCGCCAGGATAGGCCTCGCGTCCGGGCGGACGATGCAGCGTCAGCGACATCTGACGGTAGGCCACAGCCTGCTTGGACAGGTCGTCGTAGATGACGAGCACGTGGCCGCCGGGGTTGGTCTCGCTGGCGGGCTTGCCGTCCTCGCCGTTGTACATGAAGAACTCGCCGATAGCGGCACCGGCCATAGGCGCGATGTACTGCATAGGGGCGGAATCGGCAGCGGTGGCCGAAACGATGATGGTGTAGTCGAGCGCACCGTGCTGAGCGAGGGTCTCGCGGATGTTGGCAACCGTGGAGGCCTTCTGGCCGATGGCGACATAGATGCAGACCATGCCCTTGCCGCGCTGGTTGAGGATAGCGTCGATGGCGATGGCGGTCTTACCGGTCTTACGGTCGCCGATGATGAGCTCACGCTGACCGCGGCCAATAGGCACCATGGAGTCGATAGCGAGCAGACCGGTCTGAACCGGCTCGCACACCGGGGTACGATCGATGACGCCGGGAGCCTTGAACTCGATGGGGCGACGGTGCGTGGCGACGATGTCGCCCAGGCCGTCGATGGGCTGGCCGAGCGGATTGACGACGCGGCCGAGCATGGCACGGCTCACGGGGATATCCATAATGCGGCCAGTGGTGCGGCACTCGTCGCCTTCCTTGATGGAGTCGACGGCACCGAACAGAACGGCGCCGACCTCGTCACGGTCAAGGTTCTGGGCAAGGCCGAAGACGGTCTCACCGGTATCGGAGCTCTTGAACTCCAGAAGCTCGCCTGCCATGGCGCTCTTGAGGCCGGAGACGCGCGCGATGCCGTCGCCTACCTCGTCGACCGTTGAAACCTCATGCGTATCGACCGTCGCGGAGAGGCTCGTGAGCTGCTCCTGCAGTTTCTTGGCGATATCCTGGGCATTGAGGGTTTCGGACATTAGGCTTCACCTCCGTACGAATTAGCAGAGTTTGCGAGGGTCTCCTGCGCGACGCGCAGCTGCGTCTTGACGGAAATGTCACGACGCTCGCCGCGGGCCTCGAGCACCAGGCCGCCCACGATAGACGGATCGACCTGCTCGATAAGGAATACCTTGCGGCCGAAGTCCTGCTCGCATTTCTTAGTGATGGTTTGACGCAGCTCGTCGTCGAGCGGGATCGCCGTGGTGACGGTCACGCCCACTACATCCTCGTCTTCCTCGGCAACATACTTAAAGGCAGCTGCCACCTTGGGAAGAAGGTCGAGCTGGTCGCGCTTGGACATGGTGTCGAGCACGGCGATGATCTCGGGGCTGGCGCTAGCCAGGCGCTCGATCATCTCGAGGTCCTCGAACACATGGTTCTCGGCCTTAGCGGCTTCCAGAAGGGAGCGCGCGTAGGTCTCGAGCACCTTGTCCTGATAGCGGCTAGTCGGCATTCAGGCTACCTGCTTCCTGGATGTAGCGCTCGATGAGCTTCTTCTGCTCGGCATCGTCCTCGAGTGCCTCGCCCACGATCTTGGTGGCGACGGCAACGGACAGGTCGGCGATGGAGCTCGCGGCACCGGCGTAAATGGACTTGCGCTCGTCCTCGACGGTCGTATGGGCCTTGGCGATGATCTCCTCGGCCTCCTTGTGAGCAGCCTCGATGATACGGGCGCGCTCGGACTCGGCGTCCTTACGGGCCTCGAGAACGATGTCGGCAGCCTGACGACGGGCGTCGGTGACGATCGAGTCGGACTCAGCGCGCTTGGCGATAGCCTCCTGCTTGGTCTTCTCGGCCTCGTCGAGGCTCTCCTCGATCTTCTTGCCGCGCTCCTCCATGGTTTTCATGATGCCCGGCAGGGCGACCTTGGCCAGCACGATCCAGATAATCAGGAAGGCGATAAGCGCCGGGATGAACTCCGCCATCTTAGGGATGAGGATGTCCGCACCGGCAGCGCCGTCCTCGGCGAACGCGGAAACCGGCATGAGCAGCGCGGCCGCGGACGCGGAGAGTGCGATCGCGCTCTTCTGGGATGAAAGATTCATACTTGACGCTCCGTGCTATTTAACGATCAGCGCGACAACGAAGCCGATCAGAGCCAGAGCCTCGCCGAAGGCGGAGCCCATGATGAAGACGGTGAACACGCGGCCCTGGACCTCAGGCTGACGGGCCATAGCACCCGTAGCACCCAGAGCAGACAGGCCGATAGCAAGACCAGCGCCGATAACACCGAGACCGTAACCGATAACTCCCACGATTCCTCCTTTGTCGTGCGTGTCTTATTTCACGCAGGATAACCTTTTTATAACTGCCGGGCTCCATGGGTACGGGCACCGGCGGTTTAACGAATTGCTTACCTTTAAGGCGCGAGCGGAAGACTACTCCTCCTCCGCGACCTCCTCTGCCTCGGAGACATACACGGCGGTAAGGACCGTGAAGACGTAAGCCTGGATGGCGCCGACCACAAGCTCGATCGCATAGATCAGGATGAGGATGGCAAGCCAGGCCAGCGAAGGCAGGGCGCCGACGGCGTGGGCCGCGGAAACCTGCTGAAGCAGCGGCTGCATGAACATGCTCGCCATGATGGCGAACGAACCCATGACCACGTGTCCTGCGAACATGTTGCAGAACAGACGGACGGCGAGCGTGATGAGGCGCAGGAAGGTCGAGAAGAGCTCGACGACCCACACGAGCACGTTCATCGGGAAGCTCACGCCCTGCGGGGCGAGGCTCTTGATGTAGCCGATCACGCCGTGAGCCTTGCATCCGTAGTAGATGAAGTACACGAAGGCGAAGATGGCGAGCGCGGCGGTGGAGCCGATTGCGCCGGTGCCGGGCTTCATTCCCGGGATCAGGCCGATCATGTTATTGATCAGGATGAACAGGAAAAGCGAGCACAGGAACGGGAAGTGCTTCTTCCAGTTCTCACCCACGACGCCCTTGCCGATATCGTTCTCGACGTACTCGATGATGTACTCGAAACCGTTGACGAAGAAGCCCTTGGGAACCAGGGCCTGCTTCTTCTTGAACACGGCCAGGACGATCAGGAGCACGATCGTGGAGACGATCAGCCAAAACGAGTACTGCGTGATGCCGCAGCTCAGATCGCCCACGACAGGGGTGGAGCTGAACTCGCTGACCAGATGATTAATCTCATCAGGCAGCTTTTCAAAAATTTCCACGACTTACCTTTCGACCTCATGAGGATCTCGCAGCGCCTTGGCGACACGAACCGTGCAGGCGGCCATAAAGGCCACGAAGCCGATCGCCTCGCCCAGGAGGAACATGCGAAACGCCTCTCCGAACAACACAAACACAACCAAGGTAAAGACGAGCAGGGCGATTGCCGAGACCGCCAGACTCACCATGCCCTTGAGCATGTCCGCATTCTGCTTATCGTCAAGAACCGGCTTGAGCGTAAAGACAAAGGGAAGAAAGGCAATCGCGCCCGCAATGGCGCCTGCAACGATAGCGAGCAGATCGGCTATCTGAAACACTGGCGTCCTCACTTTCCTTTTTTAACGCTTCCCAGAACAGTTCCCGCCAAACATTGGTGACTATTGTACGAGCCAATCGCTAAAGTACAACCGAAAAAGCATCGGTTAATACGCACCTGTTCGTTTTCTTAAGACCTTCTTTATGCCGCAGGTAGGTAATACGTTTTTCTCGAACCCCTCTGGGCTAAACGTCCGTTAACAGGAGTGCGCGTGGACGTCTTTTGCTCGCCCGCGCGCACCATTTCTTCGTATTTGTGACCGTAGCCGACAAGGCCCGACGACTAGAGCGTGCCGTAGATGCGGTCGCCGGCGTCGCCCAGGCCGGGAACGATGTAGGCGGCCTCGTTGAGATGGTCATCGATGGCGCACGTATAAATATGTACGTCAGGATCCTTCTCGGTCAGCGACTTGAGGCCCTCGGGCGCGGCGACGATGCACAGCATGCGGATGTCCTTGACACCGCGCTCGCGCAGGTAGCTGATAGCCATCTCGGCCGAACCGCCCGTGGCGAGCATGGGGTCGACAACCAGGCAGATACGCTGGTCGATATCCTTGGGCATCTTGCAGTAATACTCATGCGGCTCGTGGGTGACCTCGTCGCGCTCCATGCCGATGTGGCCCACGCGGGCAGAGGGTACCAGGTCGAGGATGCCGTCGACCATGCCAAGACCCGCACGCAGGATGGGAACGATGGCGAGCTTCTTGCCGGCAAGCTGCTTAAACGTGGCGGTGGTGATGGGGGTCTCGACTTCGACGTCTTCCATAGGCAGGTCGCGCATGGCCTCGTAGCCGTCAAAGAGCGCAAGCTCGCGCACGAGCTGGCGGAACTGGTTGGTGCCGGTGTTTTTATCGCGCAGGATCGACAGCTTGTGCTGAACGAGCGGGTGATCGACAAGCGTCACACGGGACGCATCATAGGTGACGGTCATGGGTTGATTGCCCCTTTCGTTGCGGCCGCAAAACGGCCTTGCTGACAAGGCGCGCAGCAATGTCGCCACCGCACGCCATGCATTAGTTTAGCGGTTTGTTGTATCGAGCAGCCCATCGCGGCTCTACTGTGCAGTACTGAGCGAGCGCTTGACTGCATCACGCCAGCCCGTAAGGTTTTGCTCGCGGCGCGCGGCGGACATATGGGGAAGGAAGGTCCTAACGATCTGGGCATTTTGCTCCAGCTCTTCCAGATCTTCCCAATAGCCGACGGCAAGACCCGCCAAGTACGCGGCACCGATTGCCGTGGTCTCCACCGTCTCACATTGCAGCACGGGGATATCCAGCAGGTCGGCCTGGAATTGCATGATGAACTCGTTGCGCGAGGCACCGCCATCGACAGACAGGCGCTCGATCGAAAGCCCCACGTCCTGCTCCATGGCGCGCAGCACGTCGTAGCTCTGATATGCCATGGATTCGCAGGCGGCGCGTACGATGGTCGCACGGCTCGAGGCGCCGGTCAGACCGCACACGATACCGCGGGCATGCGGGTCCCACCAGGGAGCGCCCAAACCCGCAAAGGCGGGAACGAAGTAGCAGCCCTCGTTGTCGTTAATCGAAGCGGCAAGTTGTGCCGACTCGCTCACGCTCGAGATGATGCCCATGTTGTTGCGAAGCCAGTTCATGGTGGAGCCGGCAGCAAAGATGGAGCCCTCGAGTGCATAGCTGATCTTCCCGTTCGCAGCGATACCGATGGTGGAAACCAAGCCGTTCTTGGATTCGACGATCTCGTCGCCGGTGTTCATGAGCATAAAGCAACCCGTGCCATAGGTGTTTTTGGTCTGGCCGGGACGGAAACAGCAGTGGCCGAACAGCGACGCCTGCTGGTCGCCCGCCACGCCCATGATGGGCGGCATGTTGGTCATGATGTCGCTCGCGACGCGGCCGTAGTCACCCGAGCTCCAGCGAACCTCGGGCATCATGGAACGTGGAACGTCAAAGAGCGCCAGCAGGTCGTCGTCCCAATCGAGCGTATGGATATTAAAGAGCGCCGTGCGGCTGGCATTGGTGTAGTCGGTGGCAAAGACCTGGCCGCCAGTGAGGTTGTAGATGAGCCAAGTGTCGATGGTGCCAAACATGAGGTCGCCCGCCGCCGCGCTCTCGCGTGCGCCGTCGACGTTGTCGAGAATCCACTGCACCTTGGAGGCCGAGAAATACGGGTCGAGCGTGAGTCCCGTGCGGGAGCGCACCAGCTCTTCTGCGCCCTGCTCGACCAGCTCGTCGATCAGAGGTGCGGTGCGACGGCATTGCCACACGATGGCGTTATAGATGGGTTGGCCGCTTATGCGGTCCCACACAACCGTGGTCTCGCGCTGGTTGGAGATGCCGATGGCGGCAATGCGGTCGGAGTGGATACCACTCTTAAACTGGACTTCCATCATGACGGCGATTTGACTGGCAAGGACCGCCATGGGGTCTTGCTCTACCCAACCGGGACGCGGAAAACTGGTTTTGACGCTGCGACGTGCCTGCGCGACGATGCATCCGTACTCGTCGACGATGGTCGCAAGTACCGAGGTGGTGCCGCAGTCGAGCGCCATGATGTAGGAACCGCCAAAGTTAAACGAGGCATCTTCCATGCCCAGGCTGCCCAGATTCAACGACATCGCTTACACCTTTCTATTGCATCGGGTCGGACAGGACCCGTTCGATCTCTGATGCGGGAAGTGCGCCTTGGCGCAGGATCTGGAGCCCGCCGTGCTGGAACGACACGATGGTCGAGGCGTCGCGACACGGGGTCTCACCGGCGTCGACGGCAACATCGACACCCTCCAGGATGCGACCCTCGACGGCGGCAAAGCTTGCCGGCGAGGGCGCACCGTGCGTGTTGGCGCTCGTGCAGGCAAGGGGACTGCCGCAGGCGCGGATGAGCGCCTGCACCACAGGCGAGGCCGATGCGCGAAGAGCCACCGTGTCGTCGGCGGCACGCATAAAGGTCGGCACGCAGGGGGCTGCCTTAATCACGATAGTCAGGGCTCCCGGCCAGCATCGTCGCGCGAGCACGCGGGCATCTTCCGGGATATCCACGCCATAGCGGTCGAGTGCTTCGACGCCATCGACCAGCCAAGCCACAGTTTGCGTGAGTTCACGTTGCTTGAGAGTGAAGATACGTCGATAGCCGGTGCCGAGCGCAGGGACTGCGGCGCCGTTGACGGTGGCTTGCGGGTCGCATGACCACGACGGGAACTCGCTTGTATCTTGGGGGACGGCATCAGAGAAGGCATTGACTGCCACGGCGACGCCGTAGACGGTCTCGGTCGGGATCAGTGCCAGGCCGCCGCGGCCGAGCACCTCTGCCGTGCGCTCAACGGCGAGCCGATGCGGCTCGCGCGCTCCCTCGTATACCCGATAGACCGTCTGCATGTGTATGCCAGCCCCTTACGCTCTGGTGCAAGTTTGTTTACTGTGGGGCATTCTCGCACGAAACGTTCAACCTATTTGCCCAGAGCGCATGTTGGTTTGGTGAGCGGCTCGAGTAGTCGGTGAAAGTGAGGGGGTTATTGGACCGCGACGAACTTCTTTGGCCTGCCGGCGTGGCGTTCTTGGGCGGCGTAGCGCTCGATGCTGTCTATCGTTATCATCCGACGGCCGTCGACGAGTTCAACATCGAGCTTTCCGGCTTTGACCAGCGCGGTAATCCGCGGAGCGGAGACTTTGAGGTCCAGCGCTGCGTCTTTAAATGTTCGGCACGCCGCTTCCCGAGCGTCCTCGTGGTCGATTTCGACTGAAAGGGCCACGACCTCGGCCGAGCGTTCGTACCCTGCCGGAGTCAAACCGTTGTTGAGGTCGTCAGCCAAAAACGCCATCAGTGCCTCGGTGGCATGGGCAATCGCTTCTTCGCGCGTATCGCCATCGGCAAAGGCGCCGGGAATCTGCGGGAAGCTAGCGCAGTAACCGTCGTCTTCTTTTATGAGAACGCAGTCATAGGTAAATCGCTGCCTCATTTTGCCTCCAACTACCATCCAGCTTAGCGACGAATACTTGCCCACGTGCCCTTCTTTGGTCGATCGCCACCAGAGCCGTTCACGGTGACAACACGGTCACCAGAAACATACTTAGCATGACTACCGACCTGCGCGACCTTCACGAATCCATCGTGCTTGAGTAGGGCAATGATTTCCCGAAAGGTAGGAGGTTGCATGGGCCGACCTCTTTCAGCCGTCCTAATTATAAACTACTTTATAATTTTTGCTAACCAGTTAATAAATATTACTGGCGCTGTTTGGGCTCGGTGACGATGGCTCGAACGATGCGGGGACGATCGGTAAGGTCGCGGACGATGCGCACGTCCGAAAGGCCCGCCTGGCAGCAGAGCTCGGCGGCGGCGTCGAGGGCGCCCTCGTAGAGCTCGCAGGCAAACAGGCCGCCGGCGCGCAGCATATAGGGCGCCGCATTGAGCAGGCGGCGGAAGATATCAAGGCCATCGGCACCGCCCTCGAGCGCCAAATCGGGCTCAAAGTCCTTGACCTCGTGCGGCAGCGAGCGCATGACGTCGGTCGGGATGTAAGGCGGGTTGGAGACGAGCACGTCGAACGTACCCCATTCCTCGCGGGGGATAGAGCTCACCAGGTTCGTGAGGCTGAAGGCGACCTCATCGGACGTAAGCCCGAGCGCGTCGCGGTTTTTGGTGGCCAGGTCGATGGCGCGCGGTTCGATATCGGTAGCGGTGCAGGTAACATGGCCGCGGCGCTCCCAGGCAAGGGAGAGCGAAATGCAGCCTGTGCCGCAACCGACCTCGAGGACGCGGGCGATGCGGGGCTCGGCCGGGGCAGGCGCAGCGACATCCTGAGCTGAAGCCGTCTCCTGGTCGGCACCCTCGATGGCGATGCCGTATTCGTCGAGCTCGGGCTCGGCGGCTTCCGTGGCTTCGACTTCTGCTGCTTGCGCGGCGGCTTCCTCGGCCTCGCGGTCGGCCAGCTCCTCGGCATAGGCACGACTGCCCAGTACGTCGCCGCCTAGCGCCGCCTCATCGGCAGCCGTCAGGTTAGCGGCACGGCGCTCGGCAGTCGCCCGTTCGTCTGCCAGCGCGGCCTCGGCCTTGCGTGCCTCTTCGACCTCATCGTTCCAAGGCAGCTCAACACGCTGACGGGCAGCAGCCTCGGGGCTCAGCACCTCGGCATCCAGATAATTGAGGACTTCCTCGACGAGCATCTCGGTTTCGGGGCGCGGAATGAGCACACCGGGGGCGCACGCGACGTCGATCATGCGGAACTGCGTGCTGCCGGTGATGTACTGCAGCGGCTCGCCTTTGGCGCGACGAACGACGGCCGCGTGCATGGTCTCGAGCTGGGCCGCGTTAAGCGTCTCGTCCATGCGCATATATAAGTCGATGCGCGCCAGGCCCGTGGCGGCGCACAGCAGCCACTCGGCAGAAAGACGGGGGTGCTCCTCGCCGCGCTCGGCCAGGTACTCCTTGGTCCACTCGAGACAACGCTTGATGGTCCAGATCTCGTTTGCCATGGGGTCCTCCCCTCTTAAGCGCCGGGCGGCGCGCGAATGTCGGAGCAGATTGTACGCGAGGCCAGCGCTTGGCAAGGGGCGATTGAAGGCGATTATCGAGAATCAGCCCAGAATTTTGCACCGGGCTCGCTCAAAGTGTTCATTCGTCGACGTCTACATTTGCATTCGTCAAGCTTTTGGCAAGGTTGCCCATAAACTGACCAATATCTAACCAAACGCTTGCCACATCGCTTGACGCACAACGCACCAAAATACGCCCCGCGATTTCTTGGACACTTTTTCGAGCAATATTTTCAAGTGCAGATGCATGCCGTTAATTGCTTTAAGCAGGTAAGCAGCTCAAAGGCCATCAAAACCGATTGAATAACATCTCAAAGCAATGTGCCCAATGACTCCCTACGGATCATTTGACAACCAAGGAAACGCCGATGTTTTGGCAATGCCAGCGAGCGACGTCCAGAGCGAACAAGTTGGCATGAAAAAGGCGAGGCATTGACCTTCTGGTCATGCCTCGCCTTTTGAATGATAAATTGTCGCCCTGGGCGGCGCGCAGCGTCAACTGGTTACGCGGTTTGGCAAAACCGCGTAACTAACGGGCTCCGTACTGCTCGTAGTAGGCGTCGATGGCGGCCTTGAGCTCGTCATCGATGACGACCTTACCGTCGATCTCGTGGTTGTAGAGGGTCTCGACGACCTCGGCCATGGAAACGATGCTCGCGACGGGGAAACCGTACTTGGCCTCGATCTCCTTCTGCGCGGTGGTCACGCCACCCTTGCCGACCTCCATGCGGTTGAGGGACACGATCAGGCCCTTAATCTCGACATCGGCAGCAGCCTTGACCTTGGGATAGGTCTCGTCGATGGACTTGCCGCTGGTGGTGACGTCCTCGACCATGACCACACGGTCGCCGTCCTTGGGTTCATAACCCAGCAGGTTGCCCTTATCGGCACCGTGGTCCTTGGCCTCCTTGCGGTCGCAGCAGTACTTGACCTCCTTGCCGTACAGCTCGTGGTAGGCAATTGCGGTCACGACGGCCAGCGGAATACCCTTGTAGGCCGGTCCAAACAGCACGTCAAAGTCGTCGCCAAAGTTATCGTGGATGGCCTGGGCGTAATACTCGCCCAGCTTCTTGAGCTGATAGCCCGTCACATAGGCGCCGGCGTTCATAAAGAACGGGGACTGACGGCCGCTCTTGAGCGTAAAGCTGCCGAATTTAAGAACGTCGGACTCAACCATGAACTTGATGAACTCTTGCTTGTAAGCCTCCATGCGGGCTCCTCTCGTAATCGCGTACGTGCCTTCCAGTTTAGCGCAGGCAGGGCGCGTTGCGGGCGCGCTTTGGGGCCTCGGCATTCTGTAAAGGCTTTGTCAGGGGCAATGGTTTTCCAAACAAAGGGGTTGACACGACAAACCCCCTCATCAAGAATACGGGCGGATTGTAACGGGTACGTGATACCTGAAGCGCATCGCGCCCGGCCTTAAGGAGGTGTGCCATGGAAGGCAGTCATAGTCGAAAAACCTGCATGTCGCCCTCGGCACGCCGCGATGATTCCGCACACGCATAAGCGCCAACAGCCGACCGTCAAAACCACCACAAAGGTGCCCGTCCCCTTTGTGGTAGCTCGCAAGCATGACGTGAGCGACATCTAGGTTTTTTGAAGCACATACGACACGTACGCTAACTCCCTTCAACAAGGAGGACCCTATGCTGATGCTCAAAACCGCCACGGTACTCGAAGCTATCTCCAAGCGCCGCCGCACGGCGCGCCCTGCCGCTCACGCCGGCCTGTCCAAGAACACCATATTCGCCGCCACCCATAGCGCCGAGGACGCCCTCGTGCTGCTCGACGCCACGGCTGGCGGACTCACCGCCGAGCACGCCGCCGAGCGCCTGAGCGCGGTCGGCCCCAACACCATCGAGGCGCCGACCAAGACGCTCGCCCGCCGCATCGCCGACGCATTCATCGATCCCTTCGCCGGCATCCTCGCCGCGCTCGCACTGGTCTCGCTCTATATCGACGTGCTCGCCGTGCCCGAGCCGCAGCGCGACCCCTCCACGGTCATCGTCATCGGCATCATGCTGCTGGTATCGGGCGGCATGAAGTTTATCCAGGAAGCCCGCAGCGGCAATGCGGCCGAGGCCCTCAAGGACCTGGTCTCCAACACCTGCTGCGCTCTGCGCGACGGCGAGCGCCTCGAGATCCCCTTCGACGAGCTCGTCCCCGGCGATGTGATCCGCCTCTCTGCCGGCGATATGGTGCCGGCCGACGCCCGTATCATCACCGCGCGCGATCTGTTTGCGATCGAGTCCGCACTCACCGGCGAGAGCAACGCCGTCGAGAAGACCGCTTCCGCCGCGGTCGTCGAGGGTGCCAACGGCTCCGCGCTGCCACTCTCCGCCTGCAAGAACATCGTCTTTACCGGCACCTCCGTGCAAAACGGCACTGCAATGGCGCTTGTCGTTGCCACCGGCTCGGACACCTACCTGGGCGGCATCGCCAAGATGCTCAACGGGCACGGCGAGAAGAGCGCGTTTGACCGCGGCGTCTCGAGCGTCTCCATGCTGCTCGTACGCCTCATGCTCGTTATGGCGCCGGCCGTCTTTGCCATCAACGCCGCCACCAAGGGCAACGTCATCGACGCGCTGCTATTCGCCACGAGCGTGGCCGTGGGCATCACGCCGCAGATGCTTCCCGTCATCGTGACCACGAGCCTGTCGCAGGGCGCCAAGGACCTCGCCCGTCGCCAGGTTATCGTCAAGGAACTGCCGGCGATCCAAAACCTCGGCGCGATGGACGTCCTGTGCTGCGACAAGACCGGCACCCTCACCGAAGACCGCATCGTGCTCGAGCGCTACCTCAACACCGACGGCAACGAGGACGTGCGCGTACTGCGCCATGCGTTTTTGAACAGCTTCTTCCAGACCGGCCTCAAGAACCTTATCGACCTGGCCGTCATCGACCGCGCCGACGTGACGCCCTCGGCCACAGCACCCGGCTCCATGCTGGGCCAGAGCCTGCGCGACCGCTATACCAAGATCGACGAGGTGCCCTTCGATTTCTCGCGCCGTCGCCTGAGCGTCGTTGTCGCCGACGCCCAGGGCAAAACCCAGATGGTTACCAAGGGAGCTGCCGAGGAAATGCTCGAGATCTGCTCCTTTATCGAGGTCGATGGCGCCGCCCAGCCGCTCACCGAAGACAAGCTCGCCCAGATTCGCAAGCAGGTCGCCGGGCTCAACGCCGAGGGCCTGCGCGTGATTGCCGTGGCGCAGAAGACCGATCCGCGCTGCGTGGGCGAGTTTGGCATCGCTGACGAGTGCGACATGGTGCTGATGGGCTTTTTGGCCTTCCTCGATCCGCCCAAAGCAAGTGCCGCGGGCGCCGTCGCTACCCTCGAAGCCAAGGGCGTGGCGGTCAAGGTTCTGACCGGCGACAACGACCGTGTCGCCGCCACCGTTTGCGAGCAGATCGGCATCGGCGCGAGCAACGTCTTGCTCGGCTCCGAGATCGATGCGCTCGACGACGCCGAGCTTGCCGAACGCGCCGAGAACACCCACCTCTTCGCCAAGCTCTCGCCGCTGCAGAAGGCGCGTCTGGTGCGCGTCATGCGTGAGCTGCTCGACCACACCGTGGGCTTTATGGGCGACGGCATCAACGACGCCGCCGCCATGCGTGCGAGCGACTGCGGCATCTCGGTCGATTCGGCCGTCGACATCGCCAAGGAATCCGCCGATATCATCTTGCTCCAGAAAGACCTGGGCGTGCTCGAGCGCGGCATCATCGAAGGCCGCCGCACCTACGGCAACCTGCTCAAGTACCTCAAGACCACGGTGAGCTCCAACTTTGGCAACGTGCTATCCGTGACCGTCGCGAGCCTGTTCTTGCCATTCTTGCCCATGAGCGCTCTGCAGTTGGTGCTGCTGTCGCTGGTCTACGAGATCGTGTGCATCGCGCTGCCGTGGGACACCGTCGACGACGCCTGGACTGCCCGTCCGCGTGCTTGGGACGCCGCGTCCATCAAGGGCTTTATGCTCGAGCTGGGCCCCGTGAGCTCACTGTTTGATATCGCGACTTTCGCCGCGCTCTTCTTTGTGGTGTGCCCCGCCGCCGTGGGCGCAAGCTGGGCAGAGCTTGCCGCTATAGGCGACGTCGCAGGCATGGCGGCCTTTACGGCGCTCTTCCAGAGCGGTTGGTTTGTCGAGTCCATGTGGTCGCAGACGCTCGTGGTCCACATGCTGCGCTCCCCGCGCCTGCCACGCCCGCGCGACCACGCCGCGCCCGCGCTGTGCCTCCTCACCGTGCTGGGCCTGGTGCTCGTCACCTGGCTGCCGGCAAGCCCCATCGCCGATGCGCTGGGTCTCATGCCGCTGCCGCCAATCTTCTTCGCGCTGCTCATCGGCATTGTCGCCGCCTACATCGCGCTCACCCAACTGGCCAAGCGCCGCTACATCGCCCGCCACGGCGAGCTGCTGTAACTTCACCGGCACCCTCGTCAAGGATGTTTGGGCCGCCGCGACCCGCCCCCGCTGGCCGCGGCGGCCCAAAACAGCTAAAAACGCCCCTCACCCCCGCTTTAATTTCTTTTGCAAGTTTTAACTTCTTTTGCTTTCTTTCACTTCTTTTAACAAGGCGCCCGGCGGGCATAAGTTGCTCGCCGGGGGTGTCGGTTCGACGAAGAGGCCTCAGCCGTAGCAACGGATTGCCCAGCGAGAGATTTCCCAAGTGCCAACTCAAACAGTACATGTTTAATCTGTTTCGTTAATTGAATTGCGTAAATATGGTTAACCAAAGAATTGATATTTGGTTAAATAGTAACTGTATATTTGGTTAAATGTACTGGTAAACAATGGTGATAATTATGCCAAAGAAGTACTACACTAGAATTATCGAAAATGAGCTTGACCAGCTGCTGGGTATATTCGGCGCCGTTCTCATCGAAGGACCGAAATGGTGCGGAAAGACGACCACGGCCGGGACCCGTGCGGCGTCCAGGCTCCTTCTCATGGACCCGTCGCGCAACTTCGAGAATCGCTTGCGTGCCGAGACGGACCCGGCGCTTGCCGTTGCAGGCGAGGTGCCGCGGCTGATCGATGAATGGCAGGAGGTTCCGAAACTTTGGGACGCGGCGCGGTTTGAGTGCGACAACCGCGGCGGCGAGCCTGGCCAGTTCATATTTACGGGGTCGGCGACGCCGCGAGACGACGAACGGCCGATGCACAGTGGCGCTGGAAGGTTCGCTAAATTGCGCATGGATACCATGACGCTTTTCGAGCTTGGGAAATCCAGCGGCGCGGTTAAGCTGTCGGGCATTATTTCTGGCGAAAAGTTCAATGGCGCTTTCGGATCGCTGGATTCCGCCTCGATTGCCGAGTGCGTTGTCCGTGGCGGATGGCCCGCGGCGGTCGGTCGCGATGCGCTGGCTGCGTCGGCGATGGCGAAACGTTACATCGGCATAGTCGCCGAAGAAGATTTGTCTCGTGTCGACGGCTCTCGCCGCGATCCCGAAAAGGTCAAAGCCGTCATCGAATCGCTTGCGCGCAATGAATCCACTTTGGCGACACTCAAGACGCTCGTAGCCGATCTTGGCGGAGAGGTGTCGAGACAGACGGCGGCATCATATATATCCCTTCTCGCTCGGGTTAGTTTCGTTCGCGATATTCCCGCATGGAACCCCGCAATGAGATCTCCCGTGCACTTAAGAGAATCGAAGAAGCATCATCTCGCTGATCCGTCACTGGCGGCCGCTGCGCTCGGAGCGACTCCGGCGACATTGCTGCTAGATTTCAAGACGCTTGGGCTGCTTTTTGAATCGTTGGCCCTTCATGATTTGTGGGTTTATGCGCAGGCAAATGGAATGGGCCTCTATCACTATCACGATTCTCGCGATCTAGAAGTCGATGCAGTCATTGCGGCTCCCGGTGGAACGTGGATCCCGGTCGAAATCAAGCTCAGCTCCGCCCAAATCGAAGAGGCGTCTGACAGCCTTATTGCTGTCGAGAAGCGTATGGTTGCCGCCGGAAACAACCCGCCAGTTTCGAAAGTCGTAATCATCGGGTTTGGTTCGCAAGCCTATGTCACTGACCGCGGCGTCCAAGTTGTTCCGCTGGATGTTCTCGCGCCGTAGTGCAATTGCAAGTTTTTACTTCTTTTAACAAGGCACCCGACGGGCATAGGCTGCTCGCCGGGCGCCTTGGTTAGGATGCTATTGCTGTTGAGAACGCCTAGGCCAAATCTTCGCCGTTGGTGGCGATAACCTTCTTGTACCAGTCAAAGCTCTTCTTCTTGGAACGCTTGAGGGTGCCGTCGCCGGCGTCGTCGCGGTCCACATAGATAAAGCCGTAGCGCTTGGACATCTCGCCCGTACCGGCCGAGACCAGGTCGATCGGGCCCCAGGTGGTGTAGCCCAGCAGGTCAACGCCGTCCTCGGTCACCGCATCGCGCATCGCGGCAATATGCTGACGCAGGAAGTCGATACGGTAGTCGTCGTTGATAGAACCATCCTCCTCGACAACATCCCTGGCACCCAGACCGTTCTCAACCACAAACAGCGGCTTCTGATAACGGTCGTACAGGTCATTAAGGGTGATGCGGAAGCCCAGCGGATCGATGGCCCAGCCCCACTGGCTCTCCTGCAGGTAGGGGTTCTTGGCGCCGGCGAAGGCGTTGCCCTGGGTGCGCTTGACATCGGGGTTGTCGGCACCGGCAGAGCAACGGGTGCTGTAGTAACTAAAGCTGATGAAGTCGACGGTGTTGGCAGCCAGGACCTCGCGGTCCTCGTCGGTCATGCCCACATCGATGCCCAGGCGCTCGAGTTTCTTGACGGCATAGGCCGGGTAGTAACCGCGGCTCTGGACGTCGACGAAGAAGTAATTGTCCTGGTTGTCAAGCTGAGCCTGGCGTACATCGCCCGGACGGCAGCTGTAGGGATAGCAGGTGCCCGCGGCGAGCATGCAGCCGATCTTGACCTCGGGGTCGATCTCGTGGGCGATCTTGGTTGCCCAAGCGCTGGCGACGAGCTCGTTGTGGGCGGCCAGGTACTCGACGGCTTCCTTGTTCTCGCCCTCCTCAAAGACCAGGCCGGCACCCATAAACGGCAGGTGAAGGATCATGTTGATCTCGTTGAAGGTGAGCCAGTACTTCACCAGGCCCTTGTAGCGGGTGAAGATCGTGGTCGCGAGGTTCTTGTAGAAGTCGATGAGCTTGCGGTTGCGCCAGCCGCCGTACTCCTTGATGAGGTGGACGGGGCAGTCGAAGTGCGTGATGGTCACGAGCGGCTCGATGCCGTGCGCCTGGCACTCGCGGAACACGTCCTCGTAAAAGGCCAGGCCGGCCTCGTTGGGCTCGGCCTCGTCACCGTTGGGGAAGATACGGGTCCAGGCCAGGCTCACGCGGAAGGTCTTAAAGCCCATCTCGGCAAAGAGGGCAATGTCCTCCTTGTAGTGATGGTAGAAATCGATGCCGGTCTGCGCGGGATAGTAATAGCCGTCCTCGAAGTCGAGCATCTTGCGCTGGCCGGAGACCACCGCGTAACGCTCCGGGCCGTGCGGCGCCACATCCACGTTGGCCAGGCCGCGACCGTCAACGTTGTACGCGCCCTCGCACTGGTTGGCAGCCGTCGCGCCGCCCCACAGGAAGTCATTACGGAAAGCCATGCATCGATCCTTTCACACGCTGTTTGTCGTGGCTTCAGTATCCCCGTAAGCAGCGCGCCACTCAACGGCAACGGCGCAGGTCGGCACTTCTTTTCGCGCACAGACGCCCGGCAGCCGCCCCCGTCTGACACTTTTTGATACCTGCCCGCCCAAACCGCCAACCACCACAAAGGGGACAGGCACCTTTGCGGCGGATTGGGCCCGGTTTGTCTCGATCTGTAACAGTTAGGCAGCCAAAACCGGGCCTGGTGTTACAGATCGAGATTGTTCGTTCTATCCCCTACAATTTGTCTCGATCTGTAACAGGTAGAGACGATTTAGCCCGATAGATGTTACAGATTGAGACGGAAGATTCTAATCGCAGGCGATGTCGAGGTTTTTGCCGATGAGGCCTACGTAGCCGCCTTCGGCTGCCTTGGGGCTGTCGGCGTGGCAGAGAACCCACTTGTCGGCCTTCCAGTAGCAGTAGCTGTCACCGGCGGCAGGCATGTCGGCTGCAGCCTCGGGGCGCGGGCCGTTGGTGCCCGCCGGCAGCGCCACCATCACCTGGAAGCCGCCGTCGTCGACCATGCACGGCGTGTAGTGGAGAGTGGTGTTGAAGACTTCGACGACCGTACCCGCCGGCACGCGGAACGCCTTGACGCACGCGGTGTCGAGCTTGCCGTCCTCGATCTCCCAACGATACGCCACGAGCAGGATAAAGTCGCGGGCGCCCAGGTTAAACTCGCTGGCGCGATGATACTCCAGGCAGTTGAGACGCGTGTTGTGGCCGTTGCACCAACCGAGCTGGAAGGGACGGCCGCCAAACATGAGAAAGCCCAGTTTATCGGCATCCTTGACGCCCTCGAGCTCCGGCGCACTTGCTACGTATTTGCTGCCCTCGGGAATGGGTGTGGCAGAGAGCGCCTCGAGCACGGGCGACGTGAGCTCAGACGGAACGTCATCCCAAACGTTGCCATAGGATTTGAATTCGGAATCGTTGACAGAGTAGATATGCATGTTCACTCCTGTTCGTAAATGTGACTATACGAACATTCTAGAACAAACATGAGCGATTTTGAACGCTCGTCCCGACCAATCAACAAAAAGGCGCCCCCGCATAAGCGAAGGCGCCCAATGCGCGCGTTTTGGGCGATAAAGCCCTTACGCCTGCTGATAGTGCAGGTGCTTCTCGTCGATATCGGCCAGGTCGCGGTTGAGGTAACGGCGCGCGAGCCAGTTCGCCATGGGAAGGTTCTGGTCCAGGTAGTTACCGCACTCCTCGGGAGCGGCACCGGGGACATCGCCCTCAAAGCCGGCGACAAACTCGAACAGCTCACGCACGAGTGGCAGAATCTCTTCACTCGTCAGCTCACCAAAAACGACGAGGTAAAAGCCCGTACGGCAGCCCATGGGCCCAAAGTAGACAATGCGGCTCGACCACTCGGCATGATTGCGGAGGAACGTCGCGCCCAGGTGCTCGATGGTGTGGCACTCGGCCGTGTTCATGACCGGCTCTTTGTTGGGCGTGGTCAGGCGTAGGTCAAAGGTGGTGACGGCGGCGCCGGTCGCCGGATCGCGGTCGATGCGGCTCACGTACACGCCGGGCTCAAGCAGCAGATGGTCAACGGAAAAGCTCGCGATGCGCTCCATGGCAGATCCTCTCGATAGTCAAATTGGGACGGGGCTCTTTTAGCTGGTTCGAATGGTCGCACCAATCATACCAGTCAAAAATGCCCCGTCCCAAAAAGACAACTTAGCCAAGGACACGGGCCATACGGGCCTTGAACTCGGACAGGAAGCGCGGGGTATCGACGGTCAGCGCCACGAGTGTGCTCTTGTCGGGATCTGCCACGCGGCGCTCATCGCAGATGGTGCGGCCGCGATACTCACCCAGCAAGTCAACACGCAGGTTACAGCCGAGCGCACCCACGAGCGTGGGATCAATCGCCACGGCAACCGCCAGCGGATCGTGCAGCGCGCAGCCGCCCAGGTAGGACGCGTTCATCTCGTACGAACCAATGTAGTGCTCGACCATGCTCGCAAATGCGCAGCCGGCCATGGTTCCCGAACCCGTCCAGCCGGCAATGTCGCGGCGCGTGAGCACCACGCGATGCGTCACGTCCAGGCCCACCATGGTGAGCTTACGGCCCGAGCGCAGCACCGCGTCGGCTGCCTCGGGGTCGCTCGCCATGTTGGCCTCGGCGCCCGCGCTCACGTTACCGGGCACGGTAAGGGCGCCGCCCATCACGACCACGCGGCCGATGGACATCATCGCCGCCGCATCGCGCTCCAGGGCGAGCGCTAGGTTGGAGAGCGGGCCAGTCGCTACGTAGACCAGATCGGGACCATAGGTGCGCGCGGCATCGATCAGATAATCGACCGCAGCGTTGCCGTCGGCCGAGGTCGCCCCCACCGGCTCGTAGGGCGACGCGGGCACGCTCGCGCCGCCGATGCCGTTCTTGCCGTGAATGAGCGCGGTGGACGCCGGCGGCGTATAGGGCTCAGTCGCTTGCAGAGGACGGTCGGCACCCAGGTACACCGGCACCTCGGGACGGCCCAACAGGTCGAGCACCGCCAGGCAGTTGTGCGCCGACTGCTCGACGCGCACGTTGCCAAAGCATGTGGTGATGCCCACGAGCTCCACCTCGGGGCTCGCGATGGCATAGGCAAGCGCCATCGCATCGTCCACACCCATATCCAGATCAAGGATCAGCTTCTTGGTTGCCATTGTTTTACTCCGCTTCTCCGTCTTGTACTAATCGTCTAAACCAAACATGCGCCCAACTTCGGCACGCGTGGGAATCGACTGCTGCGCGCCCAAACGCGACACCGTCACCGCCGAGGCACGGGCGCCGGCGGCCATGCATTCAAAGAGCGGCAGGCCCTCCAGGCGAGCCGCCGCAAGCGCACCAATAAACGTATCGCCCGCGGCCGTCGTATCGACCACCGCGCACGAAAGTGCCGGCATGCGCAGCAGCTCACCGTCATCGCCAAATGCAACTGAGCCGGCACCGCCTAGCGTGATGACCGCAGCCCCGGCGCCCTTGTCGAGCAGCGCATTGAGCGCGGCGACGCAACTCGCATCATCCGTGGCCAGAATGCCCGTCAGCACCTGGCACTCGGTCTCGTTGGGGCAGACCAGGTCGACCGCAGGCCAGACCTCCGCAGGCAGCTCGCAGGCGGGCGCTGGATTAAAGACCGTATAGAACCCCAGCTCGTGAGCGCAAACAAGCGCCTCGGCCGTCGCCACAAGGTCACATTCGCCCTGGGCGATAAAGACGCTTCCGGCAGCCGGGGCAATCTCGCTGGCGTCGCCGTCGAGCTCATGGGCCACCAGACGCCTCAACGCGCAGGCAACGTCCGCGCCCGCAAGCGCATGGTTGGCGCCCGGTGACAGTATGATGCGGTTGTCGCCCTCGCAGCGAATGATAGTCGCGGTGCCGGTCTCCACGTCATCGCGAAGCGCCACGAACTCAACACTCACGCCGGCATCCTGGAGCCCCGCCACAAGCGCATCGCCAAAGGTATCACGTCCAACAGCGCCGATCATGCATGTGCGCGCACCCATGCGCGCGGCGGCAACGGCCTGGTTAGCGCCCTTACCGCCGGCGTTGGTGATAAACCCGCTGCCGCCGACGGTCTCGCCCGCGCGCGGCATGCGCTCGCACGCCACCGAAAGGTCCATGTTCATGCTGCCGAACACCGCAACGATGCTGTGATCCGCCATGGAAACCTCCTCGTCTTCGGGCTTTGCGCCCACCATCGACCAACGATTGTGCACTCTCGCACCCCCTATAACTTTAGTCCACTTTGATGTGGACGCGCGCTTGAGCTTGCGCCAGCAGCAAGCATTCACAGGGGCAGGCAGCTACAATGAATACGTGCTGATTATTCTCGTCATTGGATGATGTTTTATGGAACAATTCTCGCAATCGGGCTCGCGCGGTCGACGCTGCACGGGCAACGAGCCGGCGCCGCACGAACGCGTGAAGGGCGAGCGCCGTGCCAACGAGCCGCGACGCACCGCGAGCCCCCATCGCGCTTCTGCCAACAACGCTGGCCGCGCCAACACTCCCGCCGCGGAGCAGACGCCTGCTCGCCCCAAGTCCCGCTACATCCCTGCGCTCGACGGCCTGCGCACGCTTGCCGTCGTCGCGGTGGTGCTCTATCACCTCAACCTCACGTGGGCTCAGGGCGGCCTGCTTGGCGTCACGATCTTCTTTGTGCTTTCGGGCTATCTGATCACACGCCTGCTACTCAACGAAGTCGCTAAGACCGGCCGCATCGACCTCAAGAGCTTCTGGATCCGCCGCATCCGTCGCCTGGTCCCCGCCGTGGTGACCGTTGTGGTTGTAACCTGTGCGCTGTGCACCGTCTTCAACCACGTGATGCTCACCAAGATGCGTCCCGACATTCTGCCGTCGCTGCTGTTCTTTAACAACTGGTGGCAGATTATGCAGGACGTTTCGTACTTCAACGCCCTGGGCGACCCCTCGCCGCTTACGCACTTTTGGTCGCTCGCCATCGAGGAACAATTCTACCTGGTTTGGCCACCGCTGCTGTTTGCCATGGTGTCCATGCATGTGAGCAAACCCAACACGCGCCGTATGGTCCTGGGACTCGCAGCGGTATCCGCCCTTGCCATGATGGTGCTCTACAACCCTGCCGCCGACCCCAGCCGCGTGTACTACGGCACCGACACCCGCGTCTTCTCGCTGCTGCTGGGCGCCTGGATGGCCTTTATCCCCGATCGCGACCTGGCGCCGGTGCGTCTCGCTCATCGTTTGGGGCTCAATCGCCTGGCTGGCGCCGCCAAGCACGGCAAGAACGCCGAGGGCAAGCCTGGCGAGAAGGCCGACAACGCAGCCGAGACCGTCCCGGCACAGCCGAGCGCCCTCGTGCGCTTTTGGTCCTCGCCCGCATCCATCGATGTGTTGGGCGTCGTGGGTCTGGTTGGCCTTGCCGCCATGGTCGCGCTCACCAACGGCTACACCGCGTTCCAGTATCGCGGCGGCACGCTGCTATGCTCCATCCTCACGCTCATGGTCATCGCGGCCTGCGTGCAGCCCCAGGGAATGGTTGCCCGCGCACTGTCCGCCGAGCCGCTCGTGTGGGTTGGCAAGCGCTCGTACAGCATCTACCTGTGGCACTATCCGCTACTGTTGCTCATGAACCCGGTCGCCAACATCAACGATACGCCGTGGTGGCAGTACATTTTGCAGGTGTTGTTGGTGGTCGCCGTAGCCGAATGTTCATATCGCTTTATCGAGACGCCGTTTAGAAAGGGCGCCTTTGGGCGCACCGTATCCGAGTTCCGCGACGGCACCACCGCGCCCGCCAACTGGGTGCGCGCGCACGTCCCTGTCTGCGCAGCCTGCGCTGTCGTGTTGGTCGTTGCACTGGGCGGCCTGATCTTTGTGCCGGAGACCTCCGCACTGAGCGGTGAGGGCGCCGAAGTCCTCAACAAGGAAGCCAAAAACACCGCGCCCACAGACCAACAGGCGGCCGACGACACCGACAAGGACAACGACGGCTTCCCCGATGGCTCCTACGACCTGTTGATGATCGGTGACTCCGTGTCGCTGCGCGCCGTTGATTCCTTTGACGGCGTGTTCCCGCACAGCCATATCGATGCCGAAAAGGGCCGCCAGTTTGATGCGGGCCGCGCGACATTTGAGGGCTATCTCCAACAGAACCTTGCCGGCAAGATCGTGGTCTTTGCACTGGGCACCAACGGCTTGGTAACCGACGACCAGATCGACGCCATCATGACCGATGCAGGAGATAAGCGTATTGTGGTGTTTGTGAACACGCGCAGCCCGCAGCCGTGGGTTGGCTCTACCAACCAGGCCATCGCCAACGCTGCTACGCGCTACAAGAACGTGCGCGTTATCGACTGGTACGGATACAGTGCCAATCGCAACGACCTGTTCGATGGCGATGGCACGCACCTGTCGACCACTGGCGTGACTGAGTACCTCAACTTGATCCACGATGCAGTCAAGAAGGACCTGCCCGTGCATCCCGAGGATCACGTCAACGATCCGCAGCCGGCGGCCGTCAAGTCTGCCACCGACGCGCTCGTCAATGCGCTCGCTCTCAAGCCGCACAAGCTGGGCACCGACAAGTAACCTGCAGCGCAAACTTCCCACATCCGGAGGGGGTGCCCGCCACGGCAGACACCCCCTCCGGCAGTTAGGAACGTTCCTTATGTGCCGGCACCTAGGGACACTCCTGACACAGCCGAGGAACGCCCTCCTTGCGACCGAATTCTGGGCGCCTCGCCACCCCGAACGTTGTTTCCAAGCCCACACCCGCAGCAAACAAACCAAAATCACTCTTTTCGAGCCGGCTTCAAGGGATCGTGGACAAAAAGGGGCAAATATGAGTACTGTTACCATTTTAGTAGCAGGCAAAACCACCCAAAATGACGTCCGAGCGGCCCCTACAACCCCCTAAAGCAGCCAACCTGACTGGTTTAAGACATATTGGAGCCAATTTTAATGAACATACTATCGGCTATGTCCATTATCTTCTTGGATGTAAATGCTATTCACTTAGCAACAGTACTCATATTTGGCATTTTTTGTCCACTGCCATATAACTAATGCCCTATAGCGGGCAAAAAACAGGCCGCAGTCCATCGCTACGGCCTGTTCGGAAGCAAAAGTGGGCGCTAAGCGCTGTAGCCCATCGCTTGCAGCACAAACATGACGACCGTCAACACCGTAATCACGGCGATAGTCGCCCAAGTGAGCACATTCCACACGCGGCCATTGCGGTTGGCGCCCATAATGTGACGGTCGGCAGCGATAACCACCTGGAACACCAGAACCACGGGCAGTAGCACGCCATTGATGACCTGCGAGGTCATCATAATCTGGAACAAATCGACGCCGGGCATAAGCACCAGCACGGCAGAGATACCGATGATGGCCGTAATGATGCCGCGATAGACCGGGGCCTCGTCCCAGCTGCGGTCGGCACCGCGCTCCCAGCCAAATGCCTCGCAGATAGCGCTCGACGTAACGCCCGGCAGCACGCAGGCAGCCAAGAAGCTCGCCGCGACCAGGCCCGAGGCAAACAGCACCGTGGACCACTGGCCCGCGATGGGCTCCAGCGCGCGGGCAGCATCGGCGGCATCGCTAATCTGAATACCCGCCGGGAACAACACCGTACCGGTCGTGATGATAATAAAGCCGGCAATGACATCGGCAGCAAGCGAGCCGCTCACGGTATCGATGCGCTGCAGCACGATATCGTCCTCGCCCGCGTTCTTATCGACCACGTTGTTCTGCGCCAAGAAAATCATCCACGGCGCGATGGTGGTACCGATCGTTGCGACCACGAGCGACACGTAGCTGGGGTCATTTTGAATGTTGGGCACGACCAGGTCGACCGCGACCTCACCCCAGTTGGGGCCAGCCATAAACGCGGCGACAATATAGGTCACGAACACGCAGCTCACCAGCAGCAGAATCTTCTCGATGCGCTGGAAACTCCCCGACATGGTAAGCATCCACACCAGCAGCGCCACCAACGGCACCGAGATGCTCGCCGGCACGCCAAAGAGGGCAAGGCCGCTCGCAATACCCGCAAACTCCGAAATGGTCACAGCCGTGTTGGCGATCAACAGCGCCGCCATAGCAAGTACACTCTTGCGCACGCCAAAGCGCTCGCGAATGAGCGATGCCAGGCCCTTGCCCGTGACGCAGCCGCAGCGCGCCGCGGTCTCCTGCGTCACGATGAGCAGCACGGTCATGACAGGAAGCATCCACAGCATCTTGTAGCCATAGCTGGCGCCCGCGCTGGAATACGTTGCAATGCCGCCGGCGTCATTGCCCGAAAGCGCCGCCAGCAGACCGGGACCCATAGCGCCAAAGATGGCCGCGATGGTCAGCTTTTGCTTGGTGCCCGACTTTTGCTTGGTATTTTGCACGCGACCACCTAACCCATGACTGACATGGCGAGCAGCACCGCGGCGATGCAATACGCCACACACGAGATCATGACGGCAATGACGTTCATGGCGGTGCCCGACGTGTTGAGGTCATGCTCGTCACGCCAGAACAGCACCATCAGGTAAATCACGGCGCTCATGTTGCCAACCAGGCAAATGATGGCAGCGATATTAAAGCACCCGGTAAAGAGTTGCCCCTCAAACATGGGCGCATCGGGGAATGCAGCGGTGCGCACCAGCTGGGCGCACAGGTAGGTCACGAGTGACAGAATCAGGCCCATGCCCGTGCTCTGGAAGAAGAACCCCAGATACGGCTTGGGCTCGTCGTCGTGACCGTCATACTCCAGGAAGTAGTTCTTGACGAACGACACCATGCGCGAGGCCGCCAGCAGCACGAGCGGCATGGCGCACATGGGGAACACCACCAGATGCGCGGAGCCGAGCGCCGTTCCCAGCACGGTCGCCATGATGCACGACGCGATGCCCCATACAACAACCCAGTACTGGCGATGCACGAACCAGCTGAGCACGTTCGTCGAGTCGTCGGACGCGCTGTCACCCGAGCCGACACCGGCGATCTGCAGGTCCTCCTGATGCTCCTCGGCGATAACGTCCATGGCGTCGTCGAAGGTCACGATGCCCAGGATGTGGCGGTTCTCGTCGCAGACGGGGATAGCGACCAGGTCGTACTTGGTCATCTCGTCCGTCACGTCTTCCTGGTCCTCGTCGGGCGACACATAGACCAGGTCGCGATAGGCCAACTGACCCAGCGTGGCGTCGCGGTCGGCTACGATCAGCGTGCGCAGCGAAAGCACGCCGGTCAGCATGCCACTCGGATCCTCGGTATAGACGTAATAGACGCTCTCGAAGTCCTCGTCGAGCTCGCGAATCGCCTCGATGGCGTCACCGACCGTTGCCGTAGCGGGCAGGGAGACAAACTCCGAGGTCATAATGCGGCCGGCGGTGTTGTCCTCATACCCCAGCAGGTTACGAATCGCCTTCTCCTCCTTGACGCCCATCAGGCGCAGGAGCTTCTCGGCCTTCTCGTAATCAAGCTCGTCGATCAGGTCGGCAGCGTCGTCCGGGTCCATCATGGCCAGCATCGACGATGCGTCGGTGTCGGACAGGCCCTCGAGCATCTCGGTCATAAGCTCGTCGTCATCGAATTCCGAGATGGCCTCGGCGGCCTGGGCAGTATCGAGCTGCGCAAACACCTGCGCACGCAGGCGCGGGTCGAGCTGCTCGATAATGTCGGCGATGTCGGCAGGGTGCAGCTCGCCGAGCGTCTTGTGCGACACCGAGAGTTGAATGTTCTTGGTCGAGCGGTCGAGCAGGTCCATGTAGGACCAAGCGATGATGTCCTCACTGAGCGGCTTGCCCAGGTGCTTCATAAAGCCTTCGACGATATGCTCGAGCGCGGGGCTGATGGCGCGTAGCAGACCGCGGGCACCGACCTCGGCGCCCAGCAGGCGCAGCTGGTTTTCGCCCGACATGGAAAACTTGATGTCGTTGACGCGCACGACCTTCATGCCCTGCGTGTCGACAATCTGCTTGTTAAGCACGTCGCGGGCGAGCAAGAGTTCGGTCGGCTGCAGGTACGAAAAACGGATTTCGGTGGCCGACGTCTTAAGGTGTACACCCGTCTCGTCGATACGGTCGACCCATTTGCGCCAGCTGATCATGAACGGCGTCTTGCCGGGACCGCGGAACGCAAGCGACGTCACGTGCGGAAAAACTTCGCCGGTAGCAATGCCAAAATCGTTCACCACGCCGAGCTTTTCGCCGTCGACATCCAAGACCGGCAATTTGAGCATCTCACTCAGATAATTCAATGGTGCTCCCCATCATTATTCCTCCGAACGCGGCCGCGCGTGCGGCGTCCGGGGGCTTCTGGATATGTATACGCATGCGCGGGCGGCACGCCGCTCGACGCTTACACCCCGTGCATGCGCAAAAAGCACCTGCATGGGGTCACCGACTGTATGGTCGAGGTTTGGATTTCACCTGTAACCTTTCTCTTGACCCTCATTAACCGCAGTAACTATAGCATCAGCATCGCCCTGCGGCATCGAATTTATGCGCTGCACATTGCAGGCATACCAAACGCTGACGCATCCGTGACATAGCCATTGGGGACGTTCTTAAACGACTACCCAATGACTACTCTGTGGTGTCATCGCCCTCGGCAAGTTGGGGGTACACGGCGTCCTTGGGCATGGTGACCTTCGTCAGCGAGGTGAGCTTTTTGCTCAGCGACGTGTCCGTCTTGACCAGGTCGCTAAGCGTCACGATCTTGTAACCGTCGGCGACAAGGCCGTCGATAATCTGCGGCAGCGCCTCGAGCGTCTGCTCGGCGCATTCGTCTCTATCGGTGAGCAGCACGATATTGCCCGGCGTCACCGAATCGAGCACCGTTGAGACCTGCTCGTCGGCACCGTTGAGCAGCCAGTCGCCCGAGTCAATATTCCACGAGACCACGGCGGAGACCAGGTCCATCGCATCAATCCAGTTTTGCTCGTCAAAGGCAGCATAGGGAGCACGCAGCAGCATCGTCTTCACGCCGGTCGCCGACTTAATCGCATCGGTGCCTTTCGTGATCTGCTCGCGTACCGCCTCACGGTCCTGGCCCTTGAGCGAATCGTCGCTGTAGCTGTTGGATCCGATTTCGCACCCGGCATCGACAATCGCCTTGGCCGTGGCGGACGAGGCCTCGACCGCATCGCCCGACAGGAAGAACGTCGCGGTGACGCCCTTTTCCTTGAGTACCTGCAAGATCTGCTTGGTAGCGCCGCTCGGACCCTCGTCAAACGTCAGCGCCACGTACTTTTTGTTGCCCTTGGGCGCCACGCTGGCGCACGCAACGACGCAATCGGTGGCGGGCACAACCTCGCCGCGGTCTTGCGTCTTGCCCGACTGCTCACCAACCCACACCTCGGAGCGGCCCTGGACACCCCACGTCTGCACATACTCGATAGCGCCCGCACCCTCGACCTTGAGCTTGGGCTCGATAACCGTAGCCTGAACCTCGTGCTTCTCGTAGGTGTTACGGCCATCCTTGACCGTCACCTTCTCGCCGCCCTCAAGTTCGCGGCTATCCCATTTGCCCTGCTTCACGCGCTTGCCGTCGACCTTCACCGACAGCTTTTCGCCCCCATGGCGCTTGAGCACGCTGTCATCGACGGCCAGCAGGTCGCCTGCGTCGTAGGTGTCAGTCAACTCCTGGTCGTCGATGAGATTCTGCAGCGTAGAGCCCACACGCACCGCTGTCTTCTGGCCGTTGAGCTCCACGTCCACGCTGCGGTTGACGTAGCCCACGACGGCAGCGATAAACAGCACGAGCGCGCAACCCACGGCGATGAGCGCATAGGGCAGACGGGACGGTCGGCGCGGCGAGCGCCCGTTGCCGATGCGCGCGCTGCGGTCGCTAAACCCGCGGCTATGGTTGAGGTACATCGCGCCGGGCTTACGGCGGCGACGGCGCTGACCGCTGGGCAGCTGCCCCAGGTCGCGGCGCGCCGTCGGACGCGCACCCGAACGCCCGTTTAAGTTGGATCCGTTTTGGCGCATGTGCCCTCCCCCATAAACACAGCAAGCCGGAGCAACAGGTCTCCGGCTTGCCTCCCATCATTTGGTACGTCGCTATTTTGTAGCTTTAGACGAGCCTCCGCTCGCCTTTTGGTATTCGTCCTTAAAGGCCTTGAACATGCCGCGCGTCTTGCCGAGTTGCTTGCCCAGTGCGCGACTGCCCTTGTCCACGGCAACCGACCCCTTGTCGTCGAGCACCTTGGCGCCCTTTTTGACCTTGTCGCCCACCACGACGCTGGCCTCGGCGGCCTTGGCGGCCGCACCGCCCGAATACCCGAGCGACTTGACCTCGTCCGAGACGACCATCGCGCCGTTCTCGTAGCCGCGCAGCATCGTCGGCGGCACCTGCGTGTCACCAACCAAAACACTCGAAGCAGCACCGGCGGTCACATAGAATGCCTGCACGATGCCCGAGCGCGGCTTGAACTCAACGTCCGAGCAATAGCCCACGACGTCGCCCGATTCCGTGCGCACGTCCATACCGACCCAGATGATGCAATCGTCCAGGTTGATGTCGAGGCGCTTGGCGGCGGCGGCATCGTACGTGTCCTTGACGTCATCGACCGCAATGGCGCCCTCGTAGACACCAATGGCGTCGAGCGCTACGAATCGATCGGGACGCTCGATCATGCCCGCGATATCGGACTGGCGGACCATAAAGCCGACCACGCGCGTACCGCCCGGGGTAAAGACCGGAAAGTGAATCTTTCCGAGCTTTTTAGGGCTGCGCGGTGTGCCGTCCTTTTTGGTGCGCTTGTCCTCGGTAGGCTTGCGATAGATCTTGGCGCCGACAAAATCCCCAGCGCGCATTATGCCTCGGTCGAGGGCTCCGCAGCCTCGGTATCAGCCTCGACGGCGTTCTCGACCACGACGTCGGCGGCAGGCGTCACGTTGCCGCCCGAAATGGCGTCGTTGAGCTGCTCGCGCAGCTGGTCCATGCGCTCGCGGGCCAGGTCGACCTTGGCGCGCAGGTCGTCGGTCTTGGCGTCGACCATCGGGCCAAAGTCATTCACCGCGGCACGGGCCTCCTCGGCGCTGTGCTCGTAGGTGTCGCGCATATTGTCCCAGGCGTCGTTGGCGATATCGGCAGCCATGGCGCGGGTCTCGGCGCCCGAGCGCGGGGCCAGAGCAACACCGATAATAGCGCCAGCAGCAGCACCAAAAAGTGCGCCGGAGACAAAGCTGAAAGTCTTACCCATGATCATTCCTCTCCTGCGGGCACGTCGGTGCCCACCGTTTGAATGCTGTCCATTATACCCGCAGCGCATCACTTGCCGCTCCGCTCATCTGCGTACGGCAAAGGCGCAGGTACGTGATGGTGATAAACGCGTAGGCCTACTCCTGAGGCACAGCCGGCATGGCCACCGTGGCACCCGGGTCCTCGCCGGCGCCGTCCACGAGCGGCAGGCCGCCCTCATGCGCAGGTCCTGCCGGAACCGTCGCCGCACCGCCAAAGACGGCAGCGGAGGCCTCGTGGTTCTCGGCAACCGCGCCCTCGGTATCAATCGCCACCTGGGGCTCGTCGTCAAAGTTGGGGACGCCCTGGGGCTCGGTGGGAACGGGCTCGGCGGTCGCATCGGCAACGGGCTCGGCGTCGACCGGCACATCGCCCTCGTCAGCGCCCTCGTCCTCGGCAGCATCTTCGCCGTTCGCAGCAGCGACGGCCTCGTGAGGATCCTTGCCCTCGGCCTCGGCGCGCATGCCTAGCACCAGGTTGCGCAGGCCCGCGACCGTACCGTCCACATCGGGAGCCGGCTGGTCGGCGTGCAGATAGGCCCAGTCCATCATAAAGGTGGCCGAAGACAGCGCACCGATGGCCAGTGCGTCATCGGGGCACGAAAGCTCAACCTCAAAGACACGCTCATCGTGCTCGCTTACGCGCGTGCGGCCGCACGAGATGCTACCGGCAAGACCGGTCTCGTTCATGAGCTCGACCGTCACGTGCTCCAGCAGGTGGCAGAGCTCGGTCTGACCCATGCAGTCCTGGAACTCGCGGCCGGAATCGCCCAGGCACAGGTGCTTGGCAATCGCCGGCACCAGGTAGTACACGCGCGCCGTGGCCTCGATATCCTCCGAGGTCATGAGCGGCATGCCGGGGTTCACCAGCACATGCGCGCAGATCTTGTCCTCGCTGACGGTGACCTTAAGGATGTTGAACAGGCCTGCCATAACTCTCCCCTACTCTTCCTTGTCCTACTCGTCGCCGTCGTGCGGATTCGCGGAACCCGCACCCGACGTCGTCGGCTCGTCTACCGAAGACTCGGAATCCTTCTTATCGGTTTCGGCCGGAGCGATCACGCGAATGAGCGAGATGCGCTGGCCACGCATCGACTGCACTTTAAACTTGTACCCCGCGACCTCAAACACCTCTCCGATGTCGGGCACCGAGTCGCAAAGCTCCAAAATCCAGCCGGCGATGGTCTCATAATCATCGCTTTCCTCGAGCGGCCAACCAAGCTCAATCGCGTCATCGCACGAAAAACGCCCATCGACGAGCCACTCACGGCGCGAGAGGCGCGTGAGGTACTTGTTGTCGGGGTCGAACTCGTCCTCGATCTCGCCGACGATCTCCTCGACGATATCTTCGATGGTGATGATGCCGGCCGTGCCGCCGTACTCGTCCACGACGACCACGATCTGGTCGTGCGAGGTCTGCATCTCGGACAGCAGCGGCAGGATGTCCTTGGTATCGGGCACAAAGGTGGCATCGCGCAAATAGTTGGCAATGGGCTGGTCGCCCTTGCCGTCGAGCGCGGGCTGGATCAGGTCCTTGATGTGCGCGATGCCCGCGACGTTGTCGGGGTCCTCGTGATAGACGGGGATGCGGCTGAAGCCGGTCTGGCGCATGGTGGACAACACGTCGGCGACCGTCTCGTCGTCCTCGCACATGGTGGTGTCCACGCGCGGCACCATGACCTCGCGGGCAACGGTGTCGCCCAGGTCGAAGATCTCGTGGATCATGCGCTTTTCCTCGTCGAGCAGGTCGTCCTGCTCCGAGACCATGTACTTGATCTCTTCTTCCGAGACGTTCTGACGGTCGTCGGCACTCTTGATACGCAAGATGCGGGCCAGGCCATCGGAGCAAGCGCCAGTCAGCCACACGAGCGGACGGGCGATCTTTTGGAATACGGAGAGCGGTCCCACGACCTGCTTGGATACGCCCTCGGCGTTAGCAAGGCCGATGCGCTTGGGCACGAGCTCGCCGATCACGATGGACACAAAGGCGACGGCGACGGTGATGATGACCGGCGCCAGGCCGCGTGCGATGGCGGAAAGCGGCGCGACGCCAAAGCTCATGAGCCACGTGGCGAGCGGGTCGGACAGGCTCGTCGAGGCGACGGCGGACGAGGCGAAGCCCACGAGCGTGATGGCGACCTGGATGGTAGCCAACAGCTGATCGGAGTCGGCGGCGAGCTGGACGGCGCGCTCGGCGCGCTTGTCGCCCTCCTCGGCATCGTGCTCCAACACGGCACGCTTGGCCGTGGTGAGAGCCATCTCGGACATGGAGAAGTAGCCGTTGATAAGCGTCAGGACAAGCGTGGTAATAAGGGAGATGGTTATGTCCATCGGGAGTTTCTCGAACCTCCAAGATTCGGGACGTTGGGTAGTAAGCGTAGGTGACGGATAGGGCAATTGCGCCGGTCGCCCGTGCGAGCGGGGCCGTGGGCGTGGTCGCTAAATTACGAAGAGAATCACCGCCATGAACTGGAAGATGCTGCCGGCGAGCACCCACAAGTGGAAAACACTGTGCAGATAGCGCACGTTTTTGGCGATATAGAACGGCACGCCCACGGTATAGCACACGCCGCCGACGGCGAGCAGGGCAAGTGCCACGGGGTTGAGCAGCGACACGAGCTCGGGCAGCTTAAAGACGACGAGCCAGCCCATCAGCAGGTAGACCAGGCCACTTACCCAGTGCGGTTGACGCTCGCGCATAAAGCACTCGAGGGCGATGCCGATGATGGCGATGGCCCACACGGCAAAGAACAGCATGGGGCCGCCGTCGTTTGCGAGCGTGATGAGGCAAAACGGCGTATAGCTGCCGGCTATGAGCAGGTAGATGCAGCTGTGGTCGATGATGCGAAACACGCGCTTGGCGCGCGCAGGCTGAATCGCATGGTAGAGCGTGGAGGCTAGGTATTCGAGAATAATACTGGCGCCGTAGACGATTGCCGCGGCCATGTGGGCCGGGCCACCGCCGCGCAGTGCAGCGAATACGATCAGGAGCACCAGACCCGCGATACCCAGCAAGCAGCCGACACCATGGGTGACGGAGTTCATGATCTCCTCGCCCACCGTGTAGTGCGGAACGGCCGCGGCCTTGGGTCGCGGCTTGGAACTGTCGCTCGAATCGGACATGCCGGTTACATCCTCCAACGTAAAGAGTTCTCAACACTATAGCAAAGCGTCTGGGTGCGTGCGAAATTTGCACCATACGTGACCCTTTGTTTACCCATTCTTTGCCTGTTGACGCATCAACGGCGAACGTCCATAATGCGCTTGCATTAAATGTTGATGCATTAACATCTTATAGGAGAATACCGCATGGCTCAAAACGCACATTCCCATCGAAAGCTCAAGATAGCCTGCATCGTTGCACTGGTTGCTGTCGTTGCGCTGCTCGGATTTGCCGGCAACTTTCTGTTTGACTTCGCGCTGAATCCCCGCGCGCCATACACCATGAAGATGATGCAGGACGGCAAGGACGACAAAGAAAGTGAGCAGCCGGATGCCGAGGGAACCGAGGCGCGGGCATGGTTTAAAGAGAACCGCGAGAGCAGCAGCCTCACCGCAGATGACGGAACCGAACTTGCCGCTTGGTATTTTGCCGCCCCAGAGAGCACGCACAATTACGCTATCTGCCTACACGGATACACCGATGAGCCCATCGGCATGGCCCGATACGTCAAACGATTCCACGACCGCGGCATGAACGTACTCGCACCCGCCGCCCGCGCCCACGAGCGCTCCGGCGGCGACTATATCGGCATGGGCTGGCCCGAGCGCCTCGACATCGTCGCGTGGATCGGGCGAATTGTTCAGGCCGACCCCGAGGCGCGCATCCTGGTCTTTGGTGAGTCGATGGGTGCGGCAACCGCTATGAACGTCGCGGGGGAATCTCTGCCCGCAAATGTGAAATGCATTATCGAGGACTGCGGCTACACGAGCGTCTGGGACGAGTTTTCTCTGCAGCTCAAGGACGTGTTCGGCCTGCCCAGCTTTCCCTTGCTCGATGTAGCAAACTTGGTGTGCAACGTGCGCGCGGGCTACGACTTCCATAAGGCGAGCAGTGTGGAGCAACTCAAACACGCGACGGTTCCCATGCTGTTTATCCACGGCGACCAGGACACCTTTGTGCCGTACAGTATGCTCGACCAAAACTACGAGGCGTGCGCCAGCAAGGTTAAACAGAAGCTCACTATCCACGGCGCCACCCACGCCAAGAGCGCGCAAGTTGACCCCGAGCTCTACTGGAATACGGTCGACGACTTCCTCGACGAGAATTTTTAGGCAAATAGTACGGTTTACTGATCTATCTGACGCCCTAGCACTTCCGAAAAGCCGCCCGCGAGCTTTGTGCTCGCGGGCGGCTTTTGCTCAACTAACGCTACAAAAGCGCTTGATATGTCCAATAACTAGATGCTATTTGACCTCGATGAGCTCGTACTTGCTCGTGCCCAGGCCGATCTTCTCGGCATGAGCGATGCACGCGCGCCAGTCGGTGTCGGGATGCGTGATGCAGAAGGGATCCTTGGCCTGCTCGCCCTCCAGATGCTCGTGATTATGCTCCATCTTGGCCGCGCTGTCGGTAAGCTCGGTGTTAGGCAGCGGCTCGGATGCCAGGACGGCATCGGCACAGGCCTGATCGATGGCGACCGGGTCGAAGCTCGCGAACATGCCGATATCGTTGACGATAGGCGTGTCGTTTTCGGGATGGCAGTCGCAGTTGGGGCTGATGTCCATGGCAAGCGAGATGTGGAAGCTGGGGCGATCCTGAACAATGGCCTTCGTGTACTCAGCGATCTTGTAGTTGAGCACGTCGGCCGCGGCATCATAGTCGGGCTTGATGCAGTCCTGGTTGCACGCCGCAATGCAACGGCCGCAGGCCACGCAGCGATCGTGGTCGATAGCGGCGACGTGAACCGTACGGGTTTTGCCGTTGGCAAGCTCGCGCTCACGCGTACCGTCAAACGTGATGGCGCTGTGCGCGCATATCTTCTCGCAGGCACGGCAACCTACGCAGTTGGTGGTATCGACGCTCGGCTTGCCAGCGGCGTGCTGCTCCATCTTGCCGGCACGGCTACCGCCGCCCATACCCAGGTTCTTCATGGCACCGCCAAAGCCGGCCTGCTCATGGCCCTTAAAGTGGGTGAGGCTGATCACGATGTCGGCATCCATGAGCGCCTGACCGATCTTGGCCTCGCGCACGTACTCGCCACCCTCGACCGGGACGAGCGCCTCGTCGGTACCTTTGAGGCCGTCGGCGATGATGATCTGGCAACCCGTGGCATACGGGGTAAAGCCGTTCTGGTAGGCGGTATCGATGTGCTCGAGCGCGTTTTTGCGGCTACCGACGTAGAGCGTGTTGCAGTCGGTGAGGAAGGGCTTGCCGCCCAGCTCCTTCACGACGTCTGCGACGGCGCGGGCGTAGTTGGGGCGCAAAAAGCTCAGGTTGCCCAGCTCGCCAAAGTGAATCTTGATGGCGACAAACTTGTTCTCGAAGTCGATCTGCTCAATGCCGGCGCGGCGAATGAGGCGCTTAAGTTTGTCGAGCTGGCTCTCGCGAGCATGCGTGCGCAGGTTGGTGAAGTACACCTTTGCCGGTGCTGCGGGTGCGGTTGCGGTCATAGATCTATCCCCTCGGTCTATATGGCGTTACAGACATAGAGGATGGTACCCGGTGAAGTGGGGTTGAAGTCAAGCACGGCCACTCATTGGGGACAGACTTAGGCACTCATTGGGGACAGACTTAAATGACTGAAACCACTCATTGGGGACAGACTTAAATGAGCGCCTCGCCACCTGGCAGCTAGGGACGTTCCCTTCCGGCAGTTAGGGACAGTCCTTGCCAGCCCGGCCAGCGAGCCGGCGAATCGGCAAAGACCGTCCCCGATGACTAATAAGGGGCTACTCTTGGACTTTGAGAGCTTCGGCCAGGCTCACACGCTTGATGGAACGCATGTGTAGCAGCGCCACGACCAGGTAGGTCGCAAAGCCAATGCCGACGCATGCAGCCATGGACCAAGCGGGCACGTAGATCTCGATATTGCCGTTGTAGGCGAGCAGCATCGAGCGGAAGATGGCCGTGAGCGAGCCAATAATGACCGGCAGGCTCAGCACGAGCGACGCCGCCACGCACAGCGTGATCGAGCGGATGTACAGATGCGAGATCTCACTATCGCGATAGCCAAAGACTTTCATGTAGCTGATCGAACGGGCGCTGTGGTCGATCACCGCTTTGGTCAGCAGGTACATAAACAGCAGGAAGATAAACACCGCGAGCCCGATCATCATTCCAATCATTTTGCTCATCATGCCGATGAACTGGTCACCCACGGCGCGCATGTCGTCGGGCGTGGTGTCGCCGGCAAAGTAACGAGCATCGAGGTCGAGCTTCTCGTCGCTCACATAGCCGTTAAAGTAGGCGGCGTCGTTGTCGAACAGCTCGTTAAAGTCGTCGATACTCATATAGATGTTCATGTCCGACTTGGAGCCCCAGGCACAGTCCTTGCCCGCGTACTCAAAGGAATAATGCTCGCCCTCGTACTTGTCGCTGAGCGTGACCTTCTGGCCCTCGCTCCAGCCAAACTTATCGAGCAGACCGCCGCCAAAGACGACGCGCCCGTCGCCGACGTTGAGGCCCTTCCAGTAGCGCGAATCGGACGAGATGCCGTAGACAGAAATCGTCTCCTCGCCATTACCGTCGCCACGGTCGTACTGCAGCTGGTAAACGGCATATTTCTCGGCCTGCGCGATTGCGCCCGCGCCGTTGTCGGTCGTGTTGATCGGGTGAATGTCGTCGTTGTCGGTGTCGATCTTAGAGGCCTTGTCGATCAGATCGATGGCCTCATCGCGGTTGCAGCCGAGGGCATCGGCAAGATCGTCGAGGCGTGCGTAGAGCGCATCCTTCTTGTCCTTGACCTTAGCAAGCGCATCCTGCGCTGCAGTCAGGCTCTCGGCAGACGGAGATGCGGTCGCGGCATCGGCTGCCGTCTGCGCGGCATCGGCCGCGTCGTCAAGCTCGTCATCGGCATCCTGAGCGGCAGAAAGCAGCGCGCCGTCAACCGGCTGCAAGCGCTCGAGTGCCGACCATTGCTCGCGCTCCTCGGCAGTGCCCTCGAGCTCTAGCGGAGCCTTGAGTGTGTACTGGTGCTCGGCGACCAGGCTCGTCTCCAGGTTGTCCGCATAGTGCGTCATCGTGGGCAGAATCGCCAGGCCAAAGAGCAGTAGCAGCGACGCAAACGCAATGCCCACGAAGAGCGTGGCGAAGTTGCCCAGGTTGCGCAGGAAAACGCGCAGACGGAAGCGGGAGACAAAGCCCATGCGTTCCGGCAGCTGCAGACCGCGCTTGGTACCCGACTTACCGCTCGCCTCGTGACGAAGGAACTGCAACGGCGTCTTGCCCATCTTGCGGAGCAGGCCCACCAGCGTAATGAGGATGAGCGCGGCGGCGGGAACCACGGCGCACTTCACGAAGATCTCCCAGCTCCAGTACACCTGGAAGGGAGGCAGGCTATACGAACCGTAATAGAGGCCGCGCATGGGCTCGGTAAAGAACGCGACGCCGAGCGCGGTGCCCAAAAGCGCCGCGAGTACGCCCACGATGGCGGGAAGCGCGAGGTAGTGCAGAACGATCTCGCGGCGGCGATAGCCGCTGGCGAGCAGCGTGCCGATGATGGCGCTCTCCTCCTCGATGGTGGCGTCGGTGAGCACCACAAAGACAAACGCCATGATCACGATGATGATGTCGAGCAACGTCATCCACATCATGGAGTCGCCGTCCACGTCGTCGCGCGCATAGCCAATGCCCTGATTGGAATCGGCATCGATCAGATCGTCCACGCGCGCATCGGCATCGGTCAGCGCCTCGACCATATCCTGCTCCGCATCGATGCGATCCGCGGTGGGGAGGTCGCGGTCGTTAAAGGTAAAGGAGTACGTGTAGGCAGGCGCGCCGCCGGCATCCTCGAGCGCGGCAAAGCCGGCGTCGGTGACCTCGGCCACACCATAGGTGATGGTGTTCACCGTAAAGTCCGAATTGTTGAGGAACAGTGCCTGGCTATCGGGCTGGGTCATGATGCCGCAGATGGTGTAGGTGCGGCCCTCAAGCTCAACCTTATCGCCCACGACAAGGTCGTTGTTGGTGGCAAAAACGCGGTCGATAGCCACCTCATCGTCCGTCTTGGGCTCCTTGCCCTCACAGTAGGACGCGATATCGACCTTGGTGCGGTGCGCATAGGTGCGCAGCGTGCGCTTGGTGCCGTCGTCGCCGGCGGTCTTTTTGATGATGGCGTCGATGGAGAAATTCTTGTAGAGCGTGACGCCGCCGACGTCCTCAGCCGCGTCTTCGGCAGCCTTGAGCTGCTCGTCGGTGGCCTCGAAGGAGGTAGTCACGCGGCCGTCCTCGATCGTGTACTCATCGCGCATGTCGTCAATGAGGCAGCCGATGGAATGCGCCGCGAGCAAAAAGCCCGACGTGAGGGCGATGCTTCCGCACATAAGCAAAAAGATGCCCAGGTACTTACCGACATTGCGGCGCAGCTCGCGCGGGAGTCGCTTTGCGAGAGGTGTCATGGCGTCGCCTACCAATCGAGATCGGCGGCCGCGATGGGCGATTCGTTGAGCTCGTCCTCGACGATACGGCCGTCGCGCAGGCGCATCACGCGATTTGCCATGCGCGCGATGGCGGCATTGTGGGTGACAATGATGATGGTGCAGCCGTAGGTGCGGTTGACATCCTCCATGAGCTGCAAGATTTCCTTGGACGTCTTGTAGTCAAGCGCGCCCGTGGGCTCGTCGCACAGCAGCAGGCCCGGGTTTTTGACGAGCGCGCGGCCGATGGCGCAACGCTGCTGTTGGCCGCCCGAGACCTGGCGCGGGAACTTGTTGCGGTGCTCGTAGAGGCCCAGCGAACGCAGCAGGTCGTCGATGTTGAGCGGGTTTTTGGACAGGTGCGCCGTGACCTCGATGTTCTCCTTGATGGTAAGGTCGGGCACCAGGTTGTAGAACTGGAAGACAAAACCCAGCTCGCGGCGGCGGTACTCGCCCAGGTCGGCAGGCCTGAGCACCGTGAGATCGCAGCCGTCCACCATGATGGAGCCGCCGTCGGCATCCTCCAGGCCGCCGATCAGGTTGAGAAAGGTCGACTTGCCCGAGCCGGAGGGCCCCAGCATGACGCAGATCTCGCCGCGGTTGATAGACGTGTTGATGCCGTCGAGCACCGTCAGGCGTGCATCTCCATCGCCGTAGTGTTTCTTGAGCCCGTTGACCTGGACGTAGGCTTTCTGCGCTGCCATGTCATCCCCCATTGTTAGCCTCTTGCTACTTTATGAGCATAATAGTAAACCTGGGCGAACTATTTTTGGAGCGAGGCCTGGGATTTATTTCAGACTAGTCATTGGGGACAGCTCTTGCCCGTCCGGCCGGCGAGCCGGCGAATCGGCAAAGACTGTCCCCGATGACTAGTCGTTTAAGAACGTCCCCAATGGCTAGGTGGCTAGGCGCGGGATTTGGCGTGTGCGAGGGCTAGGCCTACGGCGGCGATGGCGGCGGCGAAGAGCACGGTGACGCCCAGGTCGCAGGCGATGTCGCCCAGCACGGTGGACGTCAGGTCCGCGGCGAGCGCCTTGCTGATCGCGTCGTTCACCCAATATGTCGGCACAAAGTGCGCCACCGTCTGCACGGCCGAACCCATCAGCGACAGCGGCATCCAAGCGCCTCCCAAAAACGTCATGAGCATGCCGAGTAAGTTGCCCACGCCGTTGAGCAGCTCCTCGCGCGCGCCCAAGCTCGACAGGGTAAAGCCAACGGCCAGCGGCGTGCACGCCAGGGCAAACGTCGCTGCCAGCGCCAGACACACACGACCCACACCGACCTCGGCAACCGCGCCGGCAAAGCCCGCGACACCCACCATGCTCGACACGAACCAGATGCAGACGGTGAGCACCGCGGCGGCCGCGAACACAGCAAGCGAACGCTGGCGCTCGGAGACCGGGCCGGCCTCCATGCGGCGCACGCGCTCGGGCTCGTTCATGCCCGAGAACACCAATCCCACCGACACGATGACCGACGAGATGATCGCGTACGCGCCAAAGTTGAAGTACGACTCGAGTGGGGCGACGGCAGTCGATTCGACCTTGACCTGCTCGATCTGGACCTCGGCGCGCTTGGCGGCAGCATGCTCGGCGGCCTTGGCGACCTCGCCGTCGGAAGCAGCTGGCTCAAGCGCCGCCGCAGCACCCGCGAGCGAGATCCAGCGTGAGGCCTCGGCAGACGAAAGCGCCGCCGCCATGGTGCCGGAGCCGTAGGTCACATCGAGCCTGGGCAACTCCTCCCCCGCGCGGGCGGCCGCAACGAGGTCGTCCTCGAACCCCTCCGGGATAAAGAACACGCAGTCGGCGCTGCCCTTGGCGCTGTTACTCTTGGCGAGCGCGTCCGCAAGGTCGTACGTGTCGTCGCCGACGCCCGTGACCAGGTCAAAGCGTGAGCCTAGGTGCTTGGTAAGCGCCCGCGAAAGGTCGCTATTGTCGCGGTCGACCACGATCACGTTGGTGTCGTAGGGCTCGTACTCGGTAAGCTGCGACGAGTTCCAGCTCACCGATGCCGCGATGAATACGCCCATGAGCGAGATGAACACTGTATAGATGAGCAGATAGAGCGGGTGCGCGAGCGCCATGCGAAGCGCGGTCTTAAAGGTGCTCATAGCGGCTCCTTCCAAAGATCAGCGTAGCGGCGGCGACAAACACCAGGGCCATCAGGACGAGCGCACCAGCGCGAACGGCAAAGGGCCCCAGGTCCTCAAAGAAATACAGGCGATTGAACATGTCGCAGATGAGCTTGACGGGGTTGAGCCAGCACTCGGCCGGGCAGGCGCGGGCGACGTCGTCGGCAAGCGCCATCGCCGGCTCGCCGTAGAGGCCGGCGAACAAGGCACACGTGGTGGCAAAGCCCGTGAGGATGCCCGACTTGGACGCCTTGCCGCCCTTAACGGGCAGCGTGCCCACAAAAAGGCCCAGGCCCGTAGCGGCAAGCGCGGACACGGCGCCGCCCACCAGACACAGCCCCTCGCGCCCGCCAAAGTCGACGCCAACGACTAGGCGCACGTAGCCAATCGCAACCGCCATCGAGGCAAAAGAAACCAGCCACGAGCCGACAAAGATGCCGGCCAGCGACGCCGTCTTGGAAAGGCCGCCCACGCAGCGGCGCGCGCCAAGGCCCGACAGATTGGGTTGCAAATCGACGACGCTCAAAGCGGCAAACTCCGCAGACATCATCGCGACCAGACCAAAGAGCGCGTAGTAGTAAATGGTCGTGCCGTCGGGTGTGGTGCGCGTCAGGCTCACGCGGCGGGTTCCGCCCTCGAGCGACAGGGCGCGCGCAACCGCCTCCGGGTCGGCGAGCGCCGCCGGGTTGTCTTGGGCAATCTTGGACATGAGCTCGGCATTTTGCGTATACGAGCTTGCCACCGTCTCAAGGATGCTGCGGTCGGTGAGCACCGTCGACGCACGCGAGCTGTCATAGCTCGAAAGCAGCGTGAGCTTGGGCGTGCCCGCGGCATCGACCGTGTAGATGCCCGCGACTTCGCCGGCCTTGAGCGCACGGTTCGCGGCGGTCACATCCTCGCACTCGTGAATCTCGAGCAGTCGATCGTCGCCCTCCTTGGCAAGCGAGGTCGCCACGTCCTTAAAGGACGAAGCACCCCAGGCTTCGTCAGCGACAACGGCTACCGGAACCGGGTCGACCTTGCCGTCGGAGCTCAGATTCGCAAACATAAACATGAACATCGTTGAAAGCGCAATGGGAAAGATCGCGCCCCAAACCCATGTACTCGGTCGACGCAATAGCGTCTTGAGCGTGGTGATGATGGTGTTGAACATGGCCGCCCCCTAGTCGCGCAGCTCGCGGCCGGTGATCTCGAGGAACACGTCGTTGAGGGTCGGCGGCTCGCTCCACACGCGGCCGAGCGCCACGTCGGCAGCGCGCAGCGTGTCGAGGATGTCGACCAGATTGTGCGGGCTCGCCTCACAGGTGCAGACGAGCTCGCCGCCGGACAGTTCAACCGAAAGCACGTGCTCGAGGGCGCGCAGCCGCTCGACCGTGACGGGCTCGACGGCGCCGACCTCGACGGTCACGCGCTCGCCCATTTTAATCATGCGCTTGAGCTCGTCGTTAGTGCCCTGCGCCAGCACGCGGCCGCCGTCCATGATCATGATGCGGCTGCAGATCTGCTCGACTTCCTCCATGTAATGGCTGGTATACACCACCGTGGCGCCCTCGTCGCGCAGGCGGCAGATGCCCTCCAGGATGGCGTTGCGGCTTTGCGGGTCGACCGCCACCGTGGGTTCGTCAAAAAAGATGAGCTCGGGCTTGTGCGCGATGCCGCAGGCAATGTTGAGACGACGCGCCAGGCCGCCCGAGAGCTTGCCAGGGCGGAACTTGGTAAAGTCGCCCAGGCCGACAAAGTCGATCGCCTCGTCCACCAGCGCGCGGCGGCGCTTGCGGTCGTTGACGTAGAGACTGCAGAAATAGTCGATGTTCTCGCGCACGGTGAGCTCGTCGAACACCGCCACCTGCTGCGGCACCACACCGATGCGGCGCTTGAGATCGTAGCGGGCGGGCGTCATGCGCTCGCCGAACAGCTCGATGGTGCCCTTGTCGTAGGCGAGCAGCTGCAGGATGCAGTTGATGGACGTGGTCTTGCCCGAGCCGTTGGGGCCCAGCAGGCCAAAGATCTCGCCGGGGGCGATACTCAGGTTAAAGTGGTCGAGCGCAATAAGGTCGTCGTAGCGCTTAACGAGGTTTTCGACGTGGACGATGTCTGTCATGAGGCGGCCCTTCTGTTGCTTGTGGCCCGGTATGATTGCATCATCGCAGGAGCTGACGGCGCGCACCAGTGAGCTTTGTCACGAGTGCGGGGCGGTCGCGTAGCCTGCTGACGCGACCGCCCCGCCGCGTGGGAGGAATGTCACGGTTGCTTTGAGTGGCGCCTCCCCCGTGCGCGGCATCGCGTACAATACCCGTATGAACAGGCTATTCGACAAATCGATCGTGCTGGCGTGCTGCATCGCAGCCGCCACGGGCCTTGCTGTGGATGCTCGCCTGGTCGCGGCGTTTTGCCTTGGCGTTGTCATCGCCGCACTGGCCGAGGTCGCGCAGGGAGAACGCGCCCGTCGCGCCAGCGAGGCCGGCAGCTACGCCTACGTCATCGCGGCTGTCTTCGTGCCGCCGTTTGTGCCGTTCGCACCTCTCGCCCTCTATGACATCGCGCGACGCGTGCGCCGTGAGCACGCCTGGGTCGCGCTGGGCATTGGCTCCGTCTTTGCTTTTGCGCTCGTCGCGGACCTTCGCACCGACGCGCTTACCGCCCGAACGCTCCTGCTGACCGCCATCCTTTCGGTTGCCGCCACCTTGCTATCGCTACGCACCGCCCAGTTGGAACGCGAGCAGCAGCGTATGCGCCGTACCCGCGACGAACTGCAGGAACGAGCCCTCGCGCTCGAGGCGCGCAACCGCGATCTTGCTGACCGCCAGGACTACGAAATCGAGCTCGCGACGCTCGCCGAACGCGCCCGTATCGCGCGCGAGATCCACGATAACGTCGGGCATCAGCTCACGCGCGCCTCGCTGCAGGCCGAAGCCCTGCGCGTGGTCCACGCCGACGAGCCCGGCGTCGCCGCCGATTTCGCCGACGTCAAACGCACGGTTGACGAGGCGCTCCAGCTCGTACGCGCCAGCGTCCATGCGCTCAACGACAACGCCGTCGACCTTTCCGTGCAGCTCGAACGCATTGTTGAAGGCACGCGCTCGGACGGCGGCCCGCAGATTGAGCTTGAAGTTTTGGCCGAGCATGCGCCCGCAAATGTCGCCAACTGCTTTGCGGCGGTCCTGCGCGAGGCGCTTTCCAACGCCATGCGCCACGCCCATGCCAAAACCATTACCGTGCGGTGCATGGAGCATCCGTCGTTTTACCAGCTCATCGTTACCGATGATGGCGCGGACGCGACCCCGGCGAGCAGCAGCAACGTCGCAGAAGGCATGGGGCTCGCCTCCATGCGCGAGCGCGTCGAGGCGCTTGGCGGCACCTTCACCGCCGGTCCGCGCGCCGGCACCGGCGGCTGGCGTGTGTTTGCCACCGTTCCCAAACAGCAAGGAGATGAGGGCCGATGAGGCTCATAGTTGTCGACGACGACCGCTTGGTGGTCGATTCGCTCAAGATCATCCTGGGTGCCCAGCCGCAGATCGAGGTGGTGGGTACCGGCGCCAACGGCAACGACGCGGTGGCGCTCTACGCCGAACACGCGCCCGACATCGCGCTGCTCGACATCCAGATGCCGGAGAGCGACGGCCTTTCGGCCGCGAGCGAGATTCTCGAGCGCGACCCTGCGGCGCGCGTGGTGTTTCTGACGACATTCTCGGATGACGAGTACATCGTATCGGCGCTCAAACTGGGTGCCCGCGGCTATCTGATCAAAACCGATGTGGCTGCCATTCCGCCGGCGTTGGCGCAGGTCATGGACGGTAAACGCGTGCTCGAGGGTAGGGCGATCGAGGACATCGATTTTGATGGGGCGGGCGTCGAGGCCGGCACGACCCGCCGGCCCGCGGCCTTTGTCAGCCTGACCGACCGCGAGTTCGAAGTCGCCGAGCTTATCGCCCGCGGCCTCGACAACAAGGAGATTGCCGCCACGGCCTACATGGGCGAAGGCACCGTACGCAACCGCATCAGCTCGATTCTGGCAAAGATGGGCCTGCGCAACCGTACGCAAATCGCCATTGCGTACCTGCGGGGATAATTGCCCAACAGCTGACCGCTCCGACATAGCAAAATGGCTGTCACCGATTTAATGCCATTTCAAAACTATGCCGGTTTACGGGGCTAAACTCAGGACCCCCATCCATACCCGCATTTTCTGCAAAATGACAGCTCGTCTACCTGCGGTCTTATTTTCACGCTTTTCGGTATGGTTGGGGATTCGGAATCCGGCCCCGTAAACCGGCATAGTTTTGCCCGAGCGACCACGTCAAGTGTCTCCGCAAGCCGCTTCAAGCCAAAAATGATCCATTATCCTCCGTCCCCGGAGGTGCGTTGACGGTGCCCGCCACGAAATCGGCCCAGCTACTACGTTTGACTCGGTACCCCTGACCATACCTTCGTTTTGAACAAAACCGCAGGCGTTCTACCTGCGGTTTTGTTTTCGCGTTTTTGGCATGGTTGGGGGTAAGGGGCTAAACGTAGTAGATGGGCCGATTTCGTGGCGCCCCCGGCGCACAAAAGCGCCGCCACGGAGGAGGGAGATACCTCCGTGGCGGCTGGGGGTGGGGGGGTGGGGGCTATGTTCTGGCTCCCCGCCGGCCGCCCGGGGCCTTTTGGCCCCGGGCGCCGCCAGCGTGCCTAGCGCTTACGGATACCCCAGACCAGGGCTCCGACGCCGGCCATGGCGATGACGAATGCCATGAGCAGTGCGGCGGCCTGCTGGTCACCCGTGGTGGGCAGGAAACCCTTGACCGTCTTGACGATGTTCGTCACGGTCTTGGGCGTGCCGGGATCGGGCGTCGGCACGGGCGTCTCGGGCTTCTTGTACGCGTTGTTGAACACGATACCCTCGACGCTCTTGTCGCCCTTGGTAAAGGCGACGTTCGCCTTGAGGTTGCCCTCGCCGTCGTCGACCACGTTGACGGTCGCGGTAAAGACGGACTTGTCGTAGGTCATACCGGCCTCGTCGCCCTTGACCTCGCTGATGGTGTAGGCGTACGTACCAGGCTCGTCGTACTCGAACTTGTCGAAGTTGATCTTGCCGTCGGCATCGTTGGTAACCGTAGACTCGATGTCCTCGCCAACGAGCTTAAAGCTAAACTCGTCCTTCTTGAGCTCGCGTCCCTCGAGCGCCTTGATGGCGCCGATGGAAACCTGCGTGGGCATGGCGTAGTACTTGTTGGTAAAGCCAGCCGACTCGGTGGTTCCCTCGAGCTTGTGCGTCGCGGTCAGCGTGCCGTCACCATTGTCGGAGACGGTGGTCACGACGGTGTAGGTCGCGCTGTCATAGGTGACGCCCTTGTACAGGCCGAGCGCGTTGGGGCAAGCCTCGCGCAGCGTGTACGTGTGCGTGCCGGGTGCCTCGTAGCGGATCGAGCTCAGCGTAACGGTGCCGTTGGCGTCGTTGGTGCCGCTAGCGACAACCACGCCGTCCTCGAGCAGATCAAACGTGAACTCGCCAGCCGCAAGGTCGCGGCCGGTCAGACGCTTGACGGTCTTGACCTGATCGGTCACGACAGAATCGGTAGCTGCCACGCCGTACGTGTTGGTGAACGTAAAGGCCGCACCGTCGCCGCCGTCGCGCTTGACGATCAGATGTCCAGCACCGTCGTCAGTCACGGTGTAGGAAACCTTGCGCGTGGCGCTGGCGTCGTTGGTCACGCCAGGGGCGCTACCGGACTCGGCCACCGTGTAGGTAAAGGTGTGCGAGCGCGGGGCAGCGGGATCTGCGGGCTCGGACTCGTCGCTGGGCTCGTCGGCGTTGGCATCAGCGTCGGCGTCGGCCTCTTCAGCCTCTTCCTCGTCGGCCTCTTCAGCCTCTGCCTCGTCGGCCTCAGCTTCGTCACCTTCGTCTGCCTCGGCCTTATCGGTCGCATCGTCCGTCACGCCCAGGGCGCGGTTGAGGTCCTCGAGCGTAAAGTGGATCTTGCCAAAGTCCACGTTGCCGGCCGCGTCGTTGGTTGCGATCGTGCGCTCGGGCATCGGGGCATCCGCCTCATCGGCGGTCACGGCAAAGGTGAACTTGCCCGCGATGTCGGCCGGGGTCAGGCCCTCGGCAGCCTGGAGCTTCTTGGTGCCGGCGAGCGCAGCGTCAACGGCGTCGGCGCCGTAGACGTTCTCGAACACGGGCTCGACGCCACCGTAGTCAGGCTTTGCCGTCAGGGTACCGTCGCCGTTGTCGACGACGATGACCTTAAAGCTAAAGCTCGACTTCGCGGCAGTAATACCCTTTGCTGCGAGCGGGGACGTGTACTCAAACGCCGTGTAGTTGATGGTCCACGCAAGCTTGGCATCCGTGTCGGTGCGGATGGCGCGCTTGGCGTTTACCAGATCGGCGAGCATCTCGGTCGTGTAATGCAGAGCGCCAAAGCTCACCTGGCCGTTAACGTTGGTAACGCACGTACCCTCGATGGCTTCCTTCTCGCCCGCATAGGCGATGCCAAAGTAGAACTCGCCGTCGGCCAGCGGACGACCGGTCAGGGTCTTGGTGGCGACAATCTGCGCAAGCTCGCCGCCCGGGTTATCGGTCGATGCACGGTAGCTGTTGACGAACGGAACCACGGCGCTCTCGACCGTAGCGGCACCAGTCTTGTACTCGGTTACCGGCGTTCCCTTGTCGGGGTTGCCAATAACGGTCGTCGTGGCGGTGAGCGTACCAGCGCCATCGTCGGCGATAGCGATCGTCACGGTGCGCTCGGCGTCGTCGTAGGTGTAACCGGGCTGGCCGTCGTTCTTCTCGGCAACGGTGTATGTAAAGGTCTTGCCCGCGTCAGCCTGCGTAAACTTGACCTCATGGCCAGCCAGGATGTCGATCAGACCAACCGTTGCCTCTGCCGTTGCAGGGGACTTGTACACGTTGGCGCCCTCGTGCAGGCCGAGCGCGATGGCCGAGGCCTCGTCGGCGGGCGTCACGGTAAAGGTAAACTGGCCCTCGGTCATGGGACGTCCGGAGAGGGTCTTGCTGAGCTTAAGGCCGCCGGCCGCGACGTAATCGAGCTCAGTGCGGTACGTGTTGGTAAAGCGGCCGCTTTCCTTCTTGGTGACGTTGGCGATCAGGACGCCCTTGCCGTTATCAGTCACGGTTACTTCGGCGGTTGCGACATGCGCGTCATACGTCATACCGGCCGCGCTGCTCGCGTTCTCGCGGATCTCGTACTTGTAGGTTCCGGCAGCCGTGTAGTGGATCTTGCCGAACTTGATGGCGGCGATGCCATCCTTCGCGTCCTTCTTGCTCACGGTTACGGTTGCGGGATCGGGCAGCGGGGTGCCCTCGGGGGCGGTGACGGTAAAGCTGAACTTGTCCGCATCCGTCCAGTCGCGGCCGTCAATGGCCTTGCTCAGGTCAAAGTCGAGCTCTGCGTCGATCGGGGTCACACTGTAGGAGTTCTTGAACTCGGCGGGCTCGGTGCCCTTCAGGACATGCTCGGCCTTGAGGGTGCCGTCGCCGTTGTCGGTGATGGTGGTCTCGATGGTGAACTTGGCATCGCTGTAGGTGATACCGCCGGCGTTGCCCTTGAGCTCGCGCAGCGTGTAGGTGTGCTTGCCGGGCTTGGTGTACTTCACGGGGCTCATCGTGATCTTGCCATCGGCGGCGTTCTTGCCGGTGGCGACGACCTTGGCGTCCTTGCCCTCGCCCTCGACGAGCTCGAAGGAGAACTCGTCGGCAGCAAGCTCGCGTCCGGTCAGAACCTTGGTCGCGGTGATCAGATCCTCGACAGGCTTCACGTTATAGGCATTGGTGAACGTAAATGCCACATCGCCGTCTGGCTTGTGGGATACGCTCAGATTACCCTTGCCGTCATCGGTCACGGTGTAGGAAACCTTGCGCGTGGCGTTGGCGTCGTTGGTCACGCCAGCGACCTCGCCGGACTCGGTCACGGTGTAGGTAAAGGTGTGCTCGCGCTTCTCAGGCTTCTCGCCCAGGGCCTTGTTAAGGTCATCGAGCGTAAAGGTAATCTTGCCAAAGTCGACCTTGCCCTTGTCATCATTGGTCGCGCTCGTGCTCGTAGGCATGGGCGCGCCCTCTTCGCCGGTCACGATAAAGGTGAACTTGCCGGCTATATCGGCCGGGGTCAAGCCATCAGGAACCTGCAGATTCTTCTTACCCACGAGCGATACCTCAGCGGACGCAGCAGTGTAGGAGTTCACAAACTTGTTGCCGGCGTCGCCGTAGACAGCCGTCGCCGTCAGGGTACCATCGCCGTTGTCGACAACGGTCACATATGCGTCAATTGCCGCCGTGGTAGCGCTCACGCCCGCAGGCAGCTCGCCGGTCTGTTCGGCAGCAATGTAATGAATGGTCCACGTGGGCTTGTCTGCCCTGGCGTCAAACGACGCCTTGTCTTCCTCGACAAGCTTGGCAAGCGACTTGGTCGTGTACGTCAGCGGACCGAACTCAACCTTGCCACTCTTGTTGGTTGCGTTCAGCAGGACCTCGTCGTGTCCCGCGTAGCTCAACGTAAACTTGAATTCGCCGTCGGCCATCAGGCGCCCCGTGAGCGTCTTGGTAGCCTCAAGAGTCAGCGGGGTTTCCGTCTTGGCGCTATAGGTGTTCGTGAACTTAGTCTCACCCGTGGTCTTTTCAACGTCGGCCTTAAGCTCGCCCTTGGCGTTAACCGTCACAGTCACCTTGAACGTGGCAACGTTCTTGCTGTAGGTAACGCCACCGGCGTCGCCCTTGACCTCGCGGACCTCATAGGTGTACTCGCCCGGCTCGGCATAAGTAATCTTGCCAAAGTTAATGGCTGCCTTGCCCTTGTCGAGATCGGCATTGGTCACAGTTACGGTCGCGGGGTCGGGCATCGGGGCATTGTTGTCGGACGTCGCGGAGAGCTCAAACTCAAACGCATCCGTATCCGCCCACTTGCGGCCCTCGAGCACCTTGGTCAGACCAAAGTCAGTCTTGGTATCCACCGTTGTCGGCTTGGTTGCAAGGCTAAAGATAATCTTGCCGTTGTTGCCCAGGTGCGAATGCACGTGCGTGGAAGTCGCAACGGAGGAAAGGTCATTCCACCTGGGGTTCAGCACGTCGCGCGCGGTCTCGGTCTTGTTGCCGTTCGCCTCCACATCGTCCTTGGTGGTATGCAGCTGGTCGATATAGGCCAAGCGCGCGGTTCCCTTATTAAAGGACCAATAGCCGTCATCTTTGACCAGAGCGCCGTCGTAGCTGGCGATCTCGTGCCCCTCAAACTCCACAACGGCATAGTCGTCCTTCGGCTTGCCGTTTGCGCCCATCGCCACAAACTCGTCCTTGTAGTAATAGACGTCGTTGCCCTGCGGCTTTACCGTCGCGCGCTGGGTGCATTCCTTGTCCGTGTAGATAGGCGTGATTTTTTGGAAGTAATAGTAGCTGTTGGTATCGGCGGGCTCAAACTCGGCGACAACATCTCCCAGCTCGCCGCCCGACCACTTGTTGGCCAGGAAGTAGACCGTCTGGTTGTCGGCACCCTTATGTTTCTCGATATACTTCTTGAGTCCGTCATCGGGCGTAAACAGGTTGTTACGCGCGGCGTCCTTGACGCTCGAGATGTATTTAATCTGAATAGGCTTGATGTCATTGAGCGACGTGCGCTCAAAGATCCCGTTTTCCATGTCCACGTGATAGCGGATCAGCGGAATCAGCGATGCGGGAATCTTGACCGTCACGATATCGCCCTGCTGCGCATTGGCAGAGCGCTCGACGGTGATGACCAGGTCCTTGGCCACGCCCGAAAACTCGTACGTGTCCGTATTGCCCTTGGTTGTCTTGGTCACTTCATCAAAGGGGACGCCATTAATCTGAGCGCTGACAAATGTATCGACCTGCATAAAGTCGCCCAGCTCATCACTAAAGGTGATGTAGCCGGACTTGCTCTCGTCGTAGCCATCCTCGATCTGAGTGGGAGAACCCTTGCCCGAGGTGATAGAGCTCGAGATATCATCAAACACCTTCTTGAGCTCATCGGCATTCGACGCAGCCTTGTAGAAATCGGAATTCTCGGTGCGCTTACCAAGCTTATTGGTTGTGTAGGACGTGGCGTTTGGATAGTTGCTCGACACGGCGTGCATGAACTTGTTTTCGTCGCTCGTCCAGTAGTTCGTAGGATCGTCAGTGGGATTCGCACCATCAAAGATACCGATGGTGTAGACCGTAGCGCCTTTCTCCTTCATTTTCTTGGCGGCGGCTATGGCATTGTTGGCAACCGTAGAGTTGAATTCACTAAAGTCTGTGGGCGTGCCATCCGTAAAGAACACGACTACCTTCTGGGCATCCTCGCGGCCTGACATGCCGCGAGCAAGCTCAAGGCCGTAATCAGCCTGCGTGGCGCCGGCGGGCTTGATGGAGCCGACCGTATCCTTAAGTTCCGTCGCATCGCTACCGACACACGGCGTCAGACTCTTCATAACCTGCGAATAGTTATATTTGTTCCGGCTATACGTACCGTTACCGATATCGTAGCTCTTTGTACCGGCAAACTTGACAATCGAAACCTGATGCTGTTTGGAATCATCTTTGATCTTTGCGTTCTGTTCGGCGATGGTGTCGATAAAGGAATTGGCAGCTGCCTTGAGTGCCTCGATACGTTTGGGCGAACCCTTGCCACCCATGGAATCGTCCATCGACCCGGAGGCATCAAGCACCATCACGATATCGAGCGGTTTAGTGACCAGCGACGTTGTGTCAGAAGTCGAAGACATCGTGGAAAGCGTCGTCACAAAGTCGGACTTTTCGTCCTGCGCGGGCTCGACCGTCTTGTCCGTCCAGATCCGGCCTACATAACGTGTCGTCTGGTCCTGCTCGCCGCCCGACGCCCAGTATTGCCAGCGGCCGGTAGTGTCGGGGTCGACTATCTTTTTGCTCGCCGTCGGTCCGTCCATTCCGGTGCTGGACCTGGCGTTGGCCTCAGGCAGCATGGCAAATGCTGCAGCCGGCAGCACTAGCACTACGGCCAGTATCACCGCCAAGAGACCCCTCGTGTACCTACTCATCGCGTCTCCCTTCTCGCGGTCTTAGACCTTGTATCAGCCTAAAGTTACGAAATGAAACACAATTTGGGCAGGTGACACACGTTCCAGATTCGGTTTTGGGCGTGAGACAAATGTCTCACCAACATTGAGACACGAGGGTTTTCGCAGGAAAACGGGGGAGACTCAAAAAAGCGGGCCAAAAAATCGATACCCTCGTCATGGACCGCGATCCGGAGAGAATCGTCGCTCGTCAAATCGAGAACTGTGCCGAGAGAGAGACAGACACGCCCCGCAGCTGATGCTGGCGGCGAATCAGATGGGCGCGTTTTAGCTCCCCAAACCCCGGCATAAAAACGGGCACGGCGCCTGCGCACCGTACCCGTTCACCCACATAAAGCACCTTGTAGGCACCTGTCGCCAGGACTTACTCCTTACGCTTGCGCCCGAGGAAACGAGAAGCCGCAATGGCTATCATGCCCAGGCAAAGTGCAAGACCCACGAAGAACATGGAGCTGTCACCCGTACCGGGAAGATCGACCTTGGCACCCTTCTTGTTACCCTTGTTCTGGGAACCCGTGGTGTCCTTATCTGTAGAAGCGCTACCGGAGCCGGAGCCGCCCTCGTTCTCGGAGCCACCCTCGTTACCGGAGCCGGAGCCGCCGGACTGCTGCTTGTTCCACTTGGCGTAGAGCGTAATGTCGGCGTTCACCGCAGAGTCGAAGTCAAACGCATGCTCGCCGTCCTTGTCAATACACCACCCAGCGAAGTCATAACCCTCTCGCGTGGGGTCAACAGGCTTGGCCAGTTTGCCGCCCTCGTCAAGCTCGACCGTAGACTTATTCCCGCAGCCGTCATCAAACGTCACGGTAACCTTCTTTGCAGGAGCCTTGACAACCAGAGCGTCAAGCGCCGCTTTGAGAGCCTCGGCGGCATCCTTGACCTCGCCGTACGTCACATCCTGTCCAGCATCGATACGATCGATGACGTCGTGTGCGCGCTTTAGGGGATCGACAAGACCCTCCACCGACTCATACGAATCGGCATTCTTCTGAGCGGTCTCTGCACGAGCGATCAGGGAAAGCAAACCGTTCTCGCCGTTCAGGTCGTACGGATCGTTTTGTTTTGCGATTCCAAAAACCTGAAGCTCGACCACGTGGTTTTCCTTCGAAGTACCTGTGCCCTTGACACCGGAGGCGTACAGGCGCACGTAACGCGCCGTCGTCGCTGTCTCGGAGTTGGAGGCGTCGAAGAGCTGCTTGCCCGCAGATGTCTCGGCGTACAAACTATCCTTCGGGTTCTCGCCCAAACCGAACACGTCGTTATTGCCCGAATAGTAAAGAACCTGAGCATCCGAGAAGTCGGACTTGCTTGCAACCACAAGTGCGGTTGCCTTGTAGGTGCGCGAGTCCGTCCAATAGCGCCACAGGTTCACTCCGGTGATCTCGCAGTCAGATCCGAGGTCGACCTGCATGTACGAACCTGCCTCCTTGGCATCGTTGCCAAAGATGCAATAGCCGTCTGCGCTTGCATTGTTGCCATCGGTCGCAACGGTCAGGGCGCGAGAAGCGTTAGAATTCGTCACCGGAGTGGCCGTGTCGCCATCGACCCAAGCAGCCGTCGGCACCTTGCCCAAGGCAAGGTTCACAATCTTGTTCGCAGGAACGAGCTTGAGATAACCCGCATAAAGGTTGTCATATGCGGCCTTCTTGGCAGCAGCGTCGCCCTTAAGCGCCGCCTTTGCCTGGGCCAACAGGTTGTCCATATCGGCATTTGCCCAGGATACGTCGCTCACCGAATCCTTCTTCGCTTCGACGGTCGCAATCAACTCCGCCAGCGCAGATGTAGGCACCTCGTCGTAGGCAAGGGCATGATCGTAGACGGCAAGCGAAGTTTGCTTCGTACCGTTGCCAGCGGTAATCGCATCGACGCTCACGACGTGATCGGCGTTCTTCGCACCCAGGTAGGCACTGCCGGCAAGCTCACCGTCAACATAGATCTTAAGCATGCCGTTATTCTCACGAACACCCGTAATCGTTACGTTGCCGCCCGTAACCGTCACATCGGAGGTAGCGGTCGTACCGTTAACGACAAAGTACGCCTTGCCGTCCTTGTCGATGCCGAGCTTCCACTCCTCACCCTGAGAGAGAAGCACCGTCGAGGATGCCGCGTCAGAAACGCTCGTGGCAACAGTAAAGCCGTTCTTGCCCTCTACGCTGTCTTTGGCATTCGAAAGCTCTCCGCCGGTCGAAGTCTCCGCAGAGGCGATGATGCCATTCTGACGATAGACACCCGAGACACTTCCCTCGAGGCCGTTACCAGAAGCATCCTGGCCTTGGGCAGCCGTAACCTCAATCTTGCTGCCGCTCTTCACGGCGTCAACAAGCTTGATGTCAAATGTGCGCATATCAGCAGATGCCTCAACGCTCTTGCATTCGACCTGCTTGCCGTCAACCGTAACAGTGAACTTAGCACCGGTCACGTGCTCGCTTGCCTGAACACGAAGGCTCTTTGCACCCTTGACATACATCGTGTCGAGCTTCGGAGCCTGAGTGTCACCCTTCTGGCTCAGATTCCAAATCTGGGTCTCGCCCGGTTTGAGCGTCACGGTAACCGTATCGCCCTGGGCATAGCCATCCTTCGAAGAACCGAGCGCGCTTCCGTCCGAAGTGTAGGACTCTACGATTGAGCGCTTAAAGGTGCCAGCGTGCGAGGCGCCTACACCGGCATCGAGCTTGAAGGTGATGGTCTTCTCGCTGGCCGACGGGTTACGCATCGAGACGATACCCTCGTCACCGTCGCTATTGAAGCAAGAGAAGCCGTAAGCCTCCTGCGTTCCCGCACCGCTAATGCCACCGAGTTTGACGCCCGAGGCCGGAACGCCGCCAATCATCTTGGCGTTCTGAAGCTTATCGAAGTTCTCTTCAGCCCACTCGAGGAAGTCGGCATTCACCAAGTACTTCTCATCGTCAAACAGGCTATCGGAATAATAGAGCTCCCAGAACGATGTGCCGCGCGTAGCCATCATGTACAGATAGTTGCGGAACTGCGCTCCGTCCATAGAGGTCGCCGTGATACCCGTGCCCTCTTTACCGTAAATCGGGTCGTGGTTGTAGAGGTTGGAAAGCGGGAACTGGAAGTCGTGGTTCTTGACGAAGTCGTAGTAGGCTCCATCTCGATAGCTCAACATGTTGTCCATCTTGTTGTTGAGCGTCGAATTGGAGACCTCGCCGCGATCGTGCGTGCACTGAATCCACACCGAGTTGGACCACTGCAAGAACCAGGGGCTCGGGTTCACATAGCAGGTGAGAGAGACCCACAGGTTGTCGATGCCGAGTTCATCGGCCTTGCCCCATACGTTCTCGAACAGGACGATCCACTTTTCCCACAAGTCGGTGGAATGATAGAAACCGTTTGGCCCACCATACATATGATGGTGATTCTCATCGTAGCCAACAACGCCCTCGCCCTGAGCAAATGCGTTGTACTGTGCGTTATCGGCATAGCCATCCCACTTCCAGTAGTTAACGCCGTAATCGGTCATCCACTGGAGTGCGAGCTCCTGGAACTTATCGACATAGCGCTGGTCTGCGACGTCAATCGAGCCGCCAGCGGCCGATCCGTTGCCCGCCTTGGAAATGATGTCTGCAAGCTGGCCGTAGAAGTTATAGCCGCCGCGCGGGCCAACCCAAACGCCGAAGTTCGAGCCGAGCTTCTCCACAAGCGTCGAAGACGTCGAGAGCTTATTGGGGAACTTGGAGTTGAATGCCCAGAAACCTTCGGTATTCTTGCCCGTGCCGGAGCGGCCCAGGTCAACCGAAGTCTCAGTGTTGTTGTAGTTATTCCAACCGTCGTCAACGACATAGGAGTCGAGCGGGCGAACACGCGTGGCGGAGAGGTTCTTGTCCACCGCCTTGAAGGAATCGAGAATGTTGTTCTCGTCGATAAGCATCATATTGTCAAACCAGGAGTTGTACTGGATACGGAACTCGCTCGGCTTTGAAATGCTCTTGATATAGCTGTAGAAATCGGTTCGGACTACATCGTTGTTCGAACCGTCGGAATGGGTAGCGCCCACAACAGTCTGCCATGAGACGTACTTGCCATCCGAAGTGAGCTGGCCATCGCGCTCAAAATCAGCAAAATTCTTACCGGTCCAGTAGCGCATACGGCCCAGGCTATCAACGATCTGCGTATCGGTCTCGGGGAACTCCGAGCCCATGAACATGCCGTTGACGTAGATAGGCTGGCCCAGGTTGGCACGGGCCTCGGTCATCTCAACAACGCCGCCCTTGCCCGTGGGAATGGTCCAGGTGTAATCCGCATCCTTAACGTTGAGATGCTCACCGTCGATATAGTCGAAACGGATGTCCTTATCCTCGGATTTGACCTCGAGGAACTTGCGCATAAAATGATCGCCATCATACATGACGACCTTCTCGGTCACCGTGGCCGAACCGTTACCGAACTGCACCGGCTTGAAGGTGAACGTCAGCATCTTGCCGGATTTCTTGACATCGTTGATTGTCGCGGAAGTATCGCTGACTTGAGCCTCTCCATCAAGCTCAAGATCGCTTGTCTTGAGCTGCGGCTTACCCGAACCGCTCTCGAACGTATCGAACTTCTCCTGATACAGGTCGAGCTCGGCACCGGAGGCAAAGCTGACGCCCTGCGCCTCAAGCACGCGAATGCCCACATAGCGACCGGTCTGAGCCTTATCAAGCCCAAAATAGGTCATCTTGCAGGTACCATCATCATTATAGGAAGAGCTCAGATCGACCGAGAACGTGCCCTTCTTGTTAGCGTTCTCGAACAGGTTATCTTTGCTGTCCGAGACATACACGGCGAACTTCTTGAAGGTACCGTTGGCACCCTTGACGTTGCGGCCTGCGTAACCGACCGTCTGGAAGGAGCTGTTCGCTCCCTCACCGCGATCGATCGTCAAATCGACAGGAAGCTTCTTCGTGTCGCCCTCGCCCGCACCATAGCGAGAATGATAGTAGGTGGTGAGGTCACCGTCGATCAGAGCCTCATATCCGCCGCCTTCGTTGGTAGCAACGGACGTTCCCGTCACAGTCCAGCCCTTGGCCTCGCGCACAACGGAATCGCCCGAAGCGTCGAGTACGTCGAGTTCCGCCGCGTTCATGTATTTATTCTCATTGGAAGACTGCCAATGGTATGTGGTGAGACCGGTCAGGCGAATCGCCTTTGCCTTCACGGCGTTAAAGGTGATAGTGGTAGCACCCGTATCCCCCATGGTGCCATTCTCCACGAGCGTCACCCATGCACCGTCGGCCTTCTGGTACTCGAGCTTGTATGTCTTGACTCGACCCGTGCAGTTATAGCCCGCCGAATCGTGGTGACGCGGCGTATAGCTAACGCTAGCGATGGTTTTGATTCCACCAAAATCTACAACGAGGTTTGCCGTGCCCGCAGTCTCCGCAGAAGAAGCCCAGTAGGTACTTGCATCTCCATCGATTGCCTTTGACGCCAGCGCGCCCTCGTTCGAATCAACCGAGGATCCCACGGCAGTTGCCGCCGTAGGCTTGACGCTCGTGAGCGCAGCCGTCGGCTCTAGACGCGTGGCCTCGGCGAGCGACTGAATGACGAATTCTTCGGACCCCGATCCGGGAACAAGCGCGGTCGAAGCAAGCTTATTGTTAATCTCGACAGTCGTAAGCTTGCCGTCTGCGATGCTAAATGTTCTAGAAATCGCATTATTCCCGATAGTTATAATACCGGTCGATTTGTTCACGCCCACGCTGCCATATCCGTCCGCGTATGCGGCGGGCGGAGCTGACAGCCCCAAGAGGCCCACCATTGCAAGAACGGTGGCGGCAAAATAGCGTTTTTTGAGCATTCGCTCCCCTTTCTCTTCAATCTGCGCCGCGCCCTACGGTCATCAGACGTAACTCTCTTAGCGCATCCAGCAAATGTAAACATGGTAGAGGAGCCATTCAGCACGAACCTTGGCAATCGGCCAGCAGCTAGCAAACGGTCGATATTAATACCCCAACGGTATTGAATAAGTAGAGGTTTTATATCATTGATACCAATTGGTATCAATGATATAAACCGCTGGTAATTGTTATTAAATACCAGTGTATGCGTAGCTTTCGATCCGGTAGTTTTGCTCTAATCAAGGATGTCAAAAGAGCGGCGCACCTTTACTTTATTAACCCCCGTCGATGCAGATAACGGTAAGCGACCCCGATCTGCATCATCCCCTTGGCCGATCGATGGCTACATGGTTTTTGGCCTCATGACCTATGGCGGCAAAAACAAATGGTGCACGCGCGATCTCGAGGGAATCGCAAGGACTCAACGCGCAACGTATATCGGAACCTACGGCGCATGCGGCTATGACACATTCGGACCCTTCAAACTCGTGGGCGGCGTCATGAAGGGCCACCCCACCGCAGAAGAAGTCCAAGGAGCAGCCGACTGGTACAAACGCCTTGTCGAGGAGTACGGCGGGCCCATCCAAAACGAGTATGTGAAACGTCGCGAGCGCGAAGCGTGAGAGGCCGCGCGCCCCGACCCGAGCATGATGGCAAAGCTCAAGAACACCGCACGGCACATCGCCGGCATCCATAAAAAGCAGGGGTAACTTCCCTCCATATCTCCCCATCATATAAATCGGGGCCCACCAGACAACTGGCAAGCCCCGATATGCGGGCCGGCGAATCACCGGCCCATTTTTTGGTCCGTCCTCGCGCTACTCCGGCTTGGTTTCTACCGTGGGAGTCTTGTCCGCTGCGACTGGGGTGCGGGCGGTGTCCATAGTCAGACAGTGTTTAGGACAGCTTTCGATGCACTCGCCGCACACCACACAGGCATACGGGTCGATCGACCAGGTACCGCCCTTGCGATCGACCGCGAGAGCGCCCGCCGGGCAGCGACGAGCGCACATGCCGCAGCAAATGCACACGTCCATGTCGTTGACGATATGCCCGCGCAGGCGCTCGGGTGCCGCGAGCTTTTCCTGCGGATAGCACACCGTGACCGGCTGCTTGACCATAGAGCCCAAGGCCGTCTTGGCAAATGTCAGTAAACTCATGCCGCGCCTACCTTTCCGTGCAGCTAATGCAGGGGTCGATGGTCAGGATAATCATAGGAACGTTGGCAAGGAGCACGCCCTGCAACGCATGCGTCAGACCCGCCAGATTTTGCGACGTCGGCGTGCGCACGCGAAAACGGTCCAGATTCTTGGTGCCGTTACCGCGCACATAGTAGTACGCCTCGCCGCGCGGCTGCTCAATCACAACCTCGCCGCGCGCGCCGTCGGCCGGTGTGAGCTTGGTGCGCCCGCCGATACCGTCGTGCGGGATCTTGCCCACAAGCTCCTTGATGATGTCCATGGCCTGCGTGACCTCGGCACAACGCACCTGGCAGCGGGCATAGCAGTCGCCGTCGGTAGCAACGATGGGCTCAAATGCTGCCAGGCCTGCATAGGCACCGTCGCCAAACATGCGCACGTCGTAATCCACGCCCGAGGCGCGACCGAACGGGCCGACCATCGACAGATTCAGCGCGTCCTTCTTGCTGATCACGCCCACGCCATGCAGGCGCTCGCCGCAGCTATTGTCGTCCAAAAACGTATGCACCAGGGCCTCGTAGTCGGGACGCATGGCATCGAGCGTCTGGACAATACCCGCCAGCTCGGAGTCCTCAATGTCGTGCTTAAGGCCGCCGATCTCGTTGATCGACAGAATCACGCGACCACCGCACGTGCTCTCGAAGATCTTGAGAATCTGCTCGCGCAGCGTCCACGAACGATAGAACAGCGCCTCGAAGCCAAAGGCATCGGCGAGCAGGCCCAGCCACAGCAGATGCGAGTGGATGCGCGAAAGCTCGTGCAAAATGGTGCGGATATACTGCGCGCGGCCGGGCACCTCGATGTCGAGCATGCGCTCGCAGGCGCTGGCATAGCCATAGCTGTGGCCCACGGCGCAGATGCCGCAGATGCGCTCGGCGATGTAGCCAAACTGGTGCATGTCGCGCTTTTCGGTGAGCTTCTCGAGTCCGCGGTGCACAAAGCCGATCTGCGGAATTGCCTCGATGACGCGGTCGTCCTCGATCACCAGGTCCAGATGAAGCGGCTCGGGCAGCACCGGGTGTTGCGGGCCAAACGGAATAACGGAGCGATGTGCCATGGACCTTACGCCTCCTTTTTCTGCTTGTCGCGGGCGGCCTTGGCGGCAAGCGCCGCGCGGACCTTGGCCGCTTTCTCGGGATCCATGGCGGCGAGCTTTGCCTCCAGCTCGGCGGCCTTGAGCGCGGCCTTCGCAGCAGCTTCATCGTGTTGAGTATCGGAGCCGGCAGCCGCAGCGGGCTGAGCAGCGGCGCCTGCGGCATCGCCGGCGCCCGCAGCGCCCTCCCCTGCAGCAGCCGCAGCCGCGGCGGCCTTCTCGGCCGCGGCCTTGCGCGCCTTGGCCTCGGCAGCCGCGCGGACCTTCATGGCCTTCTCGCGTGCGGCCTTCACCTCGGGCGTGATAACGCTCATGGGCTCGGCAGTCGAGACCTGGTAGAAAAAGCCCTTAAAGTCGATCTGCATGTCGGTGATGGCAAGCCCAAACAGGTCGTGCGCCTCGTTCTCAAACGGGAATACCGCCGGATAATACGAGCTAATGGACGGAATCTCCTGGTACTGGTCGATGCCCTCGACCACCAGGTTCTCGATCGCATGGCTGCCATCCCGAGCGATCTGCTCTTGCGCAGCGCGGACGTTGATAAACGTATAGACCAGGCGATACGTGCCGTCGTCCACACAGCGCTCGGCGTGCATTTGCACAAAGCGCGCGCCGACGCCCTTGAGCGCCTGGACATGCGACAGGAGCTCATCGATCCCGACGGTGGTATAGATAGCCTTTTGCATTACTCGGCCTCCTTTGCAGCGACGGGCGTCTCAGCGGGCGCGTCGCCAGCGGCGGGTGCGGCGGACCTGGTGGACACGTTGGCCTCGACGCCGTCACCGGCACCATCAGTCCCGGCCCCCGCAGCCACAAACCCGTCCTCGCCCAGCTCAACGCCACCGTCCCAGGTCGCGGCGCCGCCCACGGTAAGCGGATCGCCGCCGGCGCGCATCACGGCCTCCTTCTGGTCCAGGATGCCGCACGCCTCCACGATGGCATCGATCACGGTCTCGGGGCGAATGGCGCACCCGGGCGCGTACACGTCCACGGGAATCGCGCGGTCCACGCCGCCGATCACGTTATAGGCATCGCGGAACACGCCGCCCGAACACGCACAGATACCGCAGGCCACCACGCACTTGGGCTCGAGCATCTGGTTGTAGATCTGGCGCACGACGGGCAGGTTCTGGGCATTGACCGACCCCGTCACCAAAAAGATGTCCGCATGCTTGGGGTTGCCGGTGTTGACCACGCCAAAGCGCTCCGCATCGAACAGCGGCGTGAGCGAGGCCAGCACCTCGATATCGCATCCGTTGCAGCTCGAGCCGTCGTAATGAATAACCCACGGCGAGCGCGACATTTTATGATCCATGGATGCCGCCTCCTAAATAAACACGTCGACGAGGATGGGCATAAGATTGAGCAGGCCAAACACCAGCGCCACGCCCCATCCGAGCTTAAAGCAGCTGCGCCAGGTGCTGCGGGCAAAGGTGTTGTCGATCAGTACCTCGACAAAATACGTCGCGGCCATCACGACCAGGGCCACGACCCAGCTCACCGGGTTGTCCCAGACAAAGAACATGCCCACCCACATCAAAAACAGCACGGTCTCGCACCAGTGCATAAGGGTCATCTTTGCCAGCGTGCCGCCGCTCATCTCGGTGGCGACGCCCTGAACGATCTCCTGATGCGCGTGATGCGAGTACGAAAGGTCAAACGGCGACTTGCGCAGCTTGATGGTGAGCACCGCGAGCAGCGCGAGGAAAATGGGCGCGCTGTACACGATGATGGGGGCCGACTGCCCCGTCACGGCGATGGAATCGAAGCTATCGGTGGCAAGGTACAGGCCCACGCTCATCAGCAGAACGGCGGGCTCGTAACTCATAACCTGCAGCAGCTCGCGGTCGGCGCCAACCTGGGCAAACGGGCTTTGCGTCGAGGCGGACGCCAACACCACAAAGATCGCGGCGAGCGTCACCATAAAGGCGCACAGCAGCGTGTTGGAGCCCGACACAAAGATGCCGCCGCCCACGACGGTAAAGATGAGCGCGCACGCCATGTAGGTATCGTCCATGGTGTTTACGCTGGCAGGGGCCTTGCTCAGCAGCTTGGCAACGTCGTAGAACGGTTGCAGCAGGCGCGGGCCCACACGGCCCTGCATGCGAGCCGAAAGCTTACGGTCAACGCCGTCGATCAGGCCGCCCACAAGCGGCGCCAGCAGGGCAAACGCCACGGTGCCAATAAAGATGCCCACGACACCCGAACCTTCAAAATACTTGCCACGCAGCACCGAGGGCGCGCTCATGGCAAGCCGCTCGGGCCCAATCCACGCGCAACACAGCAGCGCAAACAAAATAATACTGCAGCACACGACGCTACCCGCGGGGCCAATACGCTTCTCGCCAAGGGCGTCCTCCGAGTACCAATTGCGCTTTTCGGCCTTTACCTCGTGACCCATCGAGCCGCGGAAATGGCGATATTTGTCGGTTCCCACGCCCGAAAGGTACACGTTGACGTGCGGTTTGTTGCTCACGCGGAATGAAGTCAGCAGCACCACGGCGATAAACGCCACGATAACCACCATCAGATACATGGCGTCCTTGCCAATGACGTACGGCACGCGGCCAAACACCATAGCCAAGTAAGGCGACACCAGACCGCTCGAGATAACCGGGAACGCCACGCAGCACAGAATCAGCAGCGCGGCGATGGTGTTGAGGGCCATCCATTCGGTCTTATGGACATTGACTTCAACGTTTTGAGCCGTGGGGTCGACGCCCGAAAGCTTGGCAAGCCACTTGCCCCAGAAGAAGAACGTCGCGGCCGAGCCAAAGGCAAGTACCATGATCATGAGCACGTTGCCGGTCTGCGCAAACGCCACCAGGGCGCCCCACTTGGACACGAGCATGCCAAACGGCGCCACAAACATGCCCATAATGCCCAGCATCATCAGGCGCGTCAGGTGCGGCATGCGGCTGAACATACCGTCCATGTCCTCGATATTGCGGCTGCCGATATGATGCTCGGCGGTGCCCACGCACAGGAACAGCAGCGATTTGGCCACCGTATGGAACAGGATCAGGAAGATGGCCGCCCACACGGCCTCGGGCGCGCCGACGCCCAGGCAGGCACTGATAAGGCCCAAGTTGGAAATGGTGGAGTAAGCAAGTACACGCTTGGCATTGCTCTGCGAGATGGCCATGAGGGCGGCGAGCAAAAACGTGATGGCACCCACACTCGTGACCATAAAGCCGGTCACGGGATAGATGGCATAGAGCGGGCTCAGCTTGACCATCAAAAACACGCCGGCTTTGACCATGGTTGACGAGTGCAGCAGGGCGCTCGTGGGAGTGGGGGCAACCATGGCACCCAACAGCCAAGTGTGGAACGGCATCTGTGCGGCCTTGGTGAGTGCGGCGAGCGACAACAGGATGACCGGCATGACCAGCAGCGCGGACTGCGCGATTCCGGCGCCGGAAAGCTCGATCATGCCCGAGATGGTCAGCGGCATGCCGTTGACGTGCAGGAACATGAGTCCGGCCAAAAACGCGATACCGCCCAGCATGTTGAGGATGATCTGGGTGAAGGCGTTCTTGATGGCCTCGGGCGTGCGCGTGTAGCCAATCATAAGGAACGAGCACACGGTGGTGATTTCCCAGCCGCAGAACAGCCACTCAAGGTTGTCGCTCGTCACGATGACGAACATGGCCGAGAGGAACAGGAACATAAGCGCCAGGAACTGCGGGCGACGGTCGGGCGCCGTCTGGCCGCGCAGTGCGGCCTCGTGCTCGTCGTGCGCCTGGAAGTCCTTCATGTAGCCCAGGGCATACACGCAGATTAGACTGCCGACGATGCCGACGGCGAGGACCATGATCACGCTCATGTAGTCCAGGTAGAGTGGCGTTGCCGTGACGGCTTCGGCCGCGGGCAGCGTCATGGCTGCAAAGGCGAGCGAGCCCACCAGCTGGACTGTGCCGAGCACCGTGGTGAGCGCGTTCCTATATTTGTACGCGTTGTACAGGATGACGGCGCACAGGATGACATCGATGGCGGAGCTGATGATCGAGAGCACATGCGAGGTACCGGGGGCAACCTCAAAGCTCTGCGGGCCCGTGCCAAAAAACATGACGGCGACTACAACTGTCACCGCCATAATAATGCCGGAGCCTACAAGCCCCACCGCATCGCGGGCGCGGTCACCGCGCGCGAGCAGCATGCCCAGTGCCGGTACCAGCGGAAACAGGGTAAGGAAATACAGTAGCGTCATACCATCACTCCCCCATGCAAAAACGCTGCAATTGTTTAACGTTATAGCTCAATTGAGGAGTAGCGGCGGCAGGTTTTCGGTCAACTGGGGAGTTTTAGGCGCACGGGGCAAGGGCACGTCCGCTTTGGAGCAGAGAGGCGACGCTCCCCCTATCGCAGCGGCGGGCGCACGGGCCACTGCGTGCGGTTTATTAACCACTTTGGAGGATGTTCCGGCAGGCTCGCGGCGGTCCAAAAAGTTGGTGCAGCAAGAAAAATGCGCCCCTGTGGGCGCACCATCCCGTTCGCTATTCCGCCTTTTTAACGCGCGGCTTGCGACCGCGCGGCTTATCGACCAGCGCCGCCTCGCCGCCATCGCGATACTGACGACACCAAGCCTTGACCGAAGACTCGCTGGGAATCTTGTGCTTGATCATGGCCTCGCGAACCGTTAAGCCGTTTTCCAAGCGGTCCTTGACCACGGCGAGCTTAACTTCGTACGAATAGGTGTGATGATGCGAACCGGCGTTGAGAGCGGCGTCGGCACCGCCTACGGCATACGCGCGGGCCCACTGACGAGCCGTGGCCTGGGGAATGCCAAGCTCCGCGGCGAGGGCGCGATGACCGACCCCCTCTTGGAGGATCTCGACGGCGCGCTGCCTAACCTCGGGCGCATGCGTGCGAGTCCTAGTTGCTTCCGACATACCTGCCACTTCTTAGCCTTAACCGTTAATCTGCTTTCTTACGTGCAAGTTAGATAGTAGCATTTTACTGTTTGCTCAAAGCAGTTAATTAAAATAGACGCGGTGTTATCTGGGCATTTGGCACCAATTTACGACATTTCTTTATCGATTATTTACGCTGGTAGCTGACTCGCAGCCAATCGTCATTCGCCTGTCAACAAAATTGACACCTCTTTATGTCCTTTGCTATAGCGGATATGATTATTAACCCCTCCCCCAATAATTTTGAGTAATCGGCAAGGCAGTAGACGTCCTTACTCCTCATGATTACCGCGCATTGCCATCCACCGGAGCAAAACAAAAAGGGCGGGGCCTGCTGCGCTTGCAGGCCCCGCACCGGTTGACACCCGACGGGACACAGCCGGGCGAGGCGGATCCGTGCTACCGCCCCGCCTGGCCGCGATGTTCAACTACAGCTCGTTGGCCGCGTGATACGCCGTGCGAATGGCGCTCGCGATGTCGGCGGTGCGCTCGCCCGAGCAGTCGCCCACGCAGGTCACGGGCACCGTCACGCCTTCCAGGTCAAACGCGTTGGCCTTGGAGCCCACGGCCATCACCACGTAATCGCAGGCGATCTTCACCGGCTCCTCGGCGCCGTCCTCGGTGGTGCGAACGGCCTCCACGCCCTCATCGGTAATGGCAGTCAGACGGGTCTTAACATGCTGCTCAACGCCATGCTCGGCAAAGTCGCTCATAATCAGCGGCAGGATGGTCTCGGACTCGCCCGCGGCAATCTTGTCGAGCATCTCGACGATCGACACCTCGCAGCCGTGCTGCAGCAGGTACTCGGCAGTCTCGGTGCCCACCAGGCCACCGCCAATGACGGCGACGCGGCCCGTAAGCTCCACCTTGCCGGCCAGCACGTCCCAGCTCGAGACGACCTTCTCCGAGTCGGCACCCGGAACGGGAATGACCACGTCGTGCGCGCCCACGGCCACAATCGCGGCGTCGGCGGCGTTGAGGTCCGCGGGGCTAGCGGTATGGTTGAGCTCAACCTTCACGCCCAGGCCGGGCAGAATCTTCTCGTAGTACTCGACCGAGCGCTTGATCTCGTCCTTGCGCGGAGGCGCGGCTGCCAGCACAATCTGGCCGCCCAGATGATCGCTCGCCTCGTAGACGGTCACGTCGTAGCCGCGCTTGGCCGCCACGCGTGCGGCCTCCAAGCCGGCAATACCGCCGCCCACCACGGCGATCTTCTTGTCGCCCTCGCCTGGCTTGATGGCGATGGTCGCCTCGTCGCCGTTCTCGGCATTGAGCACGCACGAGATGTACTGGCGGTTTTGAATAGCGTCGACGCAGCCCTTGTTGCAGTTGAGGCACTCGCGGATGGGCTCGCCCGTAGCGGCCTTGAGCGCAATGTCGGGGTCGCACATGAGCGAGCGGCCGTACGCGACGATATCGGCCGAGCCGTCTTCCAGGATCTTCTCGCCGGCCTCGACCGAGACCACGCGGCCGACGGTTGCCACCGGCACGGAAACCAGGGCCTTGACGCGCTCGGCCACGGGCAGCGTCCAGTTGTAGGGCATGGCGCCCATGGGCGGAATGGTGTCGCCCATGTTGCCGGTGTGGTTTGCCTGCGCCACCTGGATCATGTCGATGCCAGCGCCCTCGAGCAGCTTGGCGAACTCGCAGGCCTCGTCGGGCTGCAGGCCGCCCTTGCCGCGCGGCGTGCCGTCGGGGTTCTCCATGATCACGGGGAGCTTGTACTCCACCATCAGCTGCGGCGCGGCCTCCTTAATGGCGGCGACGACCTCCAGCGCGTAGCGAACGCGGTTCTCGAACGAGCCGCCGTACTCATCGGTGCGCTGGTTGAGGATGGCGGAGCACAGCGAACCCACCAGGCGGTCGCCGTGGACCTCGATGGCGTCGATCCCGGCCTGCTGTGCGCGAGCGGCCGAGGCAGCGATGGCCTCCTTGATCTGGGCGAGTTGCTCCACGGTGGCCTCGTTCACAAAGTGCTGCATGTCGTGGTGCAGCTTGGCGTAGGCCTGCTTGCGAATCTCGTTGGACTCGGCCATCTTGGCGGCAAAGGTCTCCTCGTCGCCGGCGGCCTTGGCCTCCTGCGCAGCTTTCGCAGCGGCCATGGAACCCATGACCATGCGGCCGACGCCGGGGACGTCGTACTCGGGGTGGAACAGCTGCAGGGCGATCTTGGCGCCGTGCTTGTGGACGGCGTCGGCCAGCGCCTTAAACGTGGGGATCTGAGCGTCGGTCGCCAGCTTGGGCGTGGGGCTTGCGGTCATGACGGGAGCAACGTCGCCAATGACGATGTAGCTCACGCCGCCACGGGCCAGACGCTCGTAAAAAGCCAGGCTGCGCTCACCGATGGAGCCGTCGCGCTCCTCGTAGCCGGTGGTAAGCGGCGGGAACATAATGCGGTTCTTGAGCTCAAGGGGGCCAACCGTAATGGGCTGAAGCAGCTTAGACGCAGGTGTGGTCATGGACATTCCTCTCTTGTAGGCGCGGCGGCGATGATGCCGCGTAGTTGTCTAGAGGATATGGCATGGGAGCACAGTGGCGCAACGGAAATCGGCGAATATCAGGTGGCGGCGGGTGGATGGGGATGGGCGGGGCGGCCCGTCGGTTTGTCCCAATCTGTAACAATTACAGGCCAAAAACGACCCTAGAAGGTACAGATCGAGACAAACAAATTCGGTCCGGACAAACATCTCAATCTGTAACATCTGGACCCACTTTTGCCCCCTTACTGTTACAGATCGAGACAAACCAATCTAGCCTGCCGAAAGATCTAAATCTGTAACAGTAACTCGGCAAAATCCGTCCCTAGTGTTACAGATTTAGACAAACGAAGACCGTCCTACCGAAACATCTCGATCTGTAACATCTAGCCGCCCAAATCGGGTCTAGATGTTACAGATCGAGATCTTTGATTGAGAGGTTGGGAATTGGACCGAAAACACGGTCCCGGAATAACAAAAAAGCTCGCCGGCTAGGCCGACGAGCTGCAAGTTCTTGGTCGCGGGGGGCAGGATTTGAACCTACGACCTCCGGGTTATGAGCCCGGAGTAATTACTGTTAATCATAGTAAATGAATTCTAATTATAGAAAAGAAAATAGCAGGTAGCGAGTTATTTTTGCTTGTGCTTTATTTTGATTTACAAAAAGTTTCACCCGCAATTCACCCGCAGAATTTCACTTGTGGGTGAATTTCTTTCACAATTCGGGATACGATACTCCCTGCCCGTGCCTTTAAAGGCACGGGCAGGGAGTATCGTATCAACCCCGTCAGCAGGAGACGCCCTATGGCCATCGAAAAGGGTCGCAAACCCAACACCTGGCTCATCACCTTTAACCTTCCGGAAAAGGATGCCAGTGGAAAATATAAGCGTGCACCCAAGCGAACCATACACGGGCTTAAATCGGATGCCAAAAAGGAACTTGCCCGTTACCGGGTCGAATACGAAAGCGGGCAGGCAGCTGGGTCGAAAAATACAGTCGCAAGCTATTCGAGCAAGTTCCACGCCCAACATAAGTTGAACTCACCCCTCGCCTACGACCGGGAGGCCTTGGAAATCAAAAAGATCGAAAGGCTATTCCGTGGCGTAGCACTCACATCCCTGACTCCTTCGAGGATCCGCAATGCATATTCGGCAGAACGTGCAAGGCGTGCAGTATGGACGGAAGGGTGCGGAGACGAAAGGCCCCTTTCAGAAAACGGCCTCTACAAGGTCCATGTCAAACTAAGACAGGTGCTTAAACAGGCATACCGAGATGGGGAAATCCCCAGCAATCCCGCCGATATGGTCGATTTTCCAAAACCGCCTCAGGAGAACAAAAGAAATAGCCTCACCCTCTCTGAGGCCCGACGGTTCAGAAAGGCCATCCTACGCAAAATTGAGACAGAGGGGGACGCAAAATACGTCGGGATCCTCATCATCCTCGGAACGGGCTGCCGTCGCGGAGAGATGCTGGGGCTAAGCTGGGGTGATATTGATTTCGCCAGCAATACCATTACGTTTTATAACCAATACGCAAAGGACAAAGTCCTTCGTAATCCCAAAATGAGCTCAGCGGGCCGACGCGTCTGCATGGACGATACCCTGGCACGAATTCTTGCTGTCTGGAAAAACAGCCAACGCCTCAACCTGGAGCATATCAACGGCCTTCGCCTGAAGCATTCCATGGAGCCTTTGGCTCTGGACAGCCTCATGCCGGTCGTTAACGGAAAATACGGGCAGAGGATTGACCCCGACGGTTTTGACAAGTTCTTCCGCAACTTCTGCGTCGACAACGGATGGGGCGAATATACGAAGGACGTCGTCACCAAAACCTATGGTGGGAGAACCTTCACGCGGGGAAAGGGTTATCAGGGCCTAACGGTCCATGAGCTTCGGCACACCGTCGCTAGCCTTCTCGTTGCCGAGGGCCTGGACGTCAAGACCGTTCAGACCCAGCTTGGCCACAAGTCTGCCTCGACCACGCTCAACATCTACGCCCATGCCTTCGAGGAGCGTTCCCGCGAGGCCGGTAACACCATCGGCCGCCTGCTGAACGGGTAAGCATGCATTAGCATACGAGATATCCGTCGCCCTTGATCGCTTTTAGGTTATTACTCCGCTTGCTTTCTGCGAGATATGCAAGCGCACGATCGATCTCCGATATTTCAAACATACCCTCGAGGGGCTGTTTGTAAATTAAATCGCGCGCCCGAACGATATCGCCAACGTTGCAGTTGGTCTTAACCGCCTCAGCCACCAGAGAGCGAGCCTTCCGCTTCCTGTTCTTGTCGTCCTCGTCTTTGCGTACCTTGCACTCCTTCACGGGATCGAGCTTGCAGTACTTCATATTGCTAGGCTCCGGAATGAAGGCACGCCCGCAATAAGGACAGATGCGGATTGTTCCATGGGAAAGGTGGGAGGCAAACCCCGCCCACAACCTTTCCAGAGTAGAGTTATAGGTCACGGCAGCACACTTGTCGACCAACCTCGTCATCACGGCATGAGTGCCATGACAGCCGATAGTGCTATCGAGAATCCCGCGAAGCAGCGCCGTTGCGATCTCGGCCAGCCTTTCGTCTTCCATCATGAAACGCGGCGTGATATCCGTGAACGGCGCAGCTTCGAACCTCGGGTCAATAAAGTCAGCTGCCATCTGGGTTTTAAGCCTGGTGATGCCGTCCCCTGTTTTCAACTCGCAGGTAATATACGAGCCCGCCCCATTAAGCCCGATCAGACGCGAAACGCCATCGGTTTGGTCGATGACGGCACTCCCGTGAACGGCAACTTGCGCCCCCATGTCTGTGGTAGCGATATAGCCAGACTCGAGCCAGAAGGATTCCTGCGAGGCGCGTTCCAGGAGTTCAGCATATGCAGGGGTGAGCCCGTCATCGATTAAATGAGAACACGTCCACATCGAAAACTGGCTTCCGTCGGCTTTGGATGCAATCGCTTCGGAGAAATGAAGATCGTCAAGAAGAGGAACCGCATCGCGCCCATCCTTGAGGAACGCGACAAGCCTGCTCGCGAACAGAGCAAAGCCGGCAGCGGCAACCCATTCCGCGATGGGCTCCCTGACCACATCTCCATCGACATAACCGACTTGATCGCCATATAGCCCAAAGAGCGGCCCCACGCGCTTCGCGAGCCGTAGCAGGCTTCCGTCGTCGCGCAAACAGTACTGCCCGTCTTTATGGCGAATCATCCGCATGCCGTCGTCGGGCCCCGCCAAGAGATATGGCGGCCAATCGGCACTCTCGGGATACCTCTCTTTATGCTTGTTGTCGACTAGGTCCGCGAGGGCGACGAAACAATCCGCATCGTCGACAGTAAGCCTTCCCCTTTCGGCAATCTTATGCTGAGACATCCCTGTCGACTTATCCCAATCGTCCGCATCTTTAAGCGGCCTCGCCCCCTTCGCCCATATCGGCGCATCCAAATCGGTCGAACGGAAGCCGAACACAAGGCATCCGTCAGCAAGACTGCCTTCGACGCGGACATCAAAGTCACCCTTAAATTGTCCAGTCGTCCCATCTAGCTGCATAAAGATAATCCAATCACGTTGTCCGCGGAGTTACCCCCTCTTTTCGCTGAAGCAATCACGGGAAACTACAGTCAGCTCGAGCACAGCACTTATACCCACGAATAGAAGGGAGCTGCCATGGTCAATCAAGTCGCCCATCGTGACGGCCCGCTTTATTGGTCGACCGATCGCGTCATGGCGGAGCTGGGCGTCAGCCGCCCTACGGCTTACAAGTTGATGCACGCCTCCGGCGCGTGCATCAAGGCCATGCGCCATATCCGCGTGTACGCGCCCAGCTTCATCGCTTACGTCAACTCGATTAACGACAAGGAGAGCCACGATGCCTAGCCCCAACCATCCCCCCGCCGTGCCCCCGGCCTTCCGCGGCGGCATCCGTCCCCTGCTCGACTGCCTCGATGCCGTCTTCATTGGTACCGACGGCCGCGTTACCTTCGAGCCCGCTCCGCTCAGCGCCGAGCTCAACGGACTCGGTGAGGAGCTCGTGCTCCTCACCGGCGTCGCCGGCGGCGGCAAGACGGACCTGATCTTGAACATGGGCCTCTCCATGGCGCGTCACCGTCACGTGGTGATCGCCAGCTACGAGATCGCCCGCGCGGCCTGCGTCCGTCGCATCCTTCCTGCCGCGTCATGTCTCATCCCCGGTGGCACACCGCTCACCGAGGCCGACTTCGCCGACGAGAGCAAGCGTGAGGTCGTCGATGACACTGTCGCGGCCGTCCGCGCCATCTCAGACAACCTCATCATCGTTGACGATCTCACGATGGACGACGTGCGCGGCCACAGCATCGAGTGCCTCACCGAGGCAGTGCACGCCATCGCCATCCGCGATGGCATCCCGCCGGCGGTGATTGTCGACTACGCCCAGCTCGTTACCGTGTCCACACCGGCATTCTCGACGACGGATATCCTCGACCGCGTGTCCTTCGGCCTCGCACAGATGGCGCATCACGAGCGCACCCCCGTCATCGCCGTCGCCATCACCGGCAAAGACGGCAGCTTCCGTGGCACCGCCAAGCTCGAGTTCGACGCGGACATCATCCTCTCGATCATGACCGACCGCGAGGATGCCGAGAACGGCAGCCGCGATCTCCATGTCGACATCAAAAAGAACCGCAACGGCGCCGCGGGCGGCCGCGTCGACCTGACGTACTGGCCTGCGTACCACCATTTCGCCGCCACCGAATAGCAATCTGCGGGGCGCAAATGCGCCCCGCTCAACCCCAAGGAGTATCACATGAGCACCATCAAGAGCAGCAACAAGATCGTCCAGAAGGGCTACGGCCTTCCTCTTGTTTTCGATATCGCTAACCGCCGTTACACCTACCGTGCCGCCGACGACCCCCGTTTCCTCAACCTCGACTCTATCGCGACCGCAAAGAGCGCTTGGGTTCTGCGCTTCAAGAACAAAATCGATGGGCTTCCGCAGGCCTATATCGTCTTTAGCCAGACCGAACGCCCGCTTGACCCCATCGAGTATCTCGCTGACATTGACGAGCTCTACGGCATCCCCGACGATGAACTCATCAAGGTCGCGGCACGTTCCTATATCGTCGACGGCTACGGTGAGGCGCATGACACCTTCTGCGATCGTTATATGCGTCGCCTTGAAGACATGGGGCAGGAACTCGGGATCTTCGCCGCAATCCCGGCCCGCTTCCTCAAAATTATCCCAAACAACACCTTCACCTACCAGACTATCGAAAACATTGACGACTAATCCGCCACGCGCCGCCGCCTACACAGGCGGCGGCCTTTTCTTTAACGGAGAAGGAAAAATGACAACGAGAAATGTCAGCGTAAAAATCGACCACAAGCTCTACACCGCCCTCAAGACGCGGGCGGAGCTCGACAACTCCAACGTCAGCGACGAGATCCGCTCGCTCCTGCGCTCGGCGCTCGCCGCGGAGGAGCTCGACCTCTACGGCAACGAGGTCGCGGGCTTCATCCGCGGCGTCGTCGACGCGCGGATGGACGTCGCCGCGCTCGACATCGAGCGCAAGCTCGACGCCACCGAGGACCGCATCGCCGCGGTCCTCTCGCGCCCCATGACCGCCGCCATCATGGCCGGCCTCATGTCGGCCGACGTCCTCAAGGCCTCCTACGCCTCGCTCGACGACGTCCCCGTCGCGGACATCTGGAAGAACTACCTCGCGCAGGCCGGCGAGCTCAGCCGCGCCGGCCTCGGCCGCATCGACGAGGTGAAGCTCCACGCGCGCGAGCGCGCCGATGGCTAGCCCGCCCGTCATCGTCAACCACTCCGTCGTCCGCGCGGGGGCGTCCGCGAGGGCGTCCGCCGCGGGCCTTGCGGCATACGCCGGCACCCGCCGCGGCGTCGTCATCGAGGTCAGCGAGGCCGACGGCAGGAGGCTCGGCGTGGACGGCCTGGCCGCCTACGCCGCGAACAGGACCGGCTCGACCAGCGGCCTCTGGGGCGCGGACGGCCCGGTCCCCGTGGCGGAGGCCAGGCGCGCCATCGCCCAAAATGGCGGCGCGGTGCTCACTACCGTCGTCACGGTCCCGAACGACATCGCCCCCGGGGCCGGCCTCGACCGCCTGGACGCCTGGCAGGCGCTGGTGCGCTCCGAGTGGCCGAGGCTCTTCTCCGAGATGACCGGCGTCCCCGAGAGCCGCGTGGAGTTCTACGCGGCGATGCACGTCAACGGCACGAGCCACCACGTCCACATCCTCACGGTCGACCGCGAGGGCGACTGGGACTCCCTGCTGCCCAAGGGTAGGATGGAGGCGGCGCGGCTCGAGATCTCCTCGAAGGCCATGGCGCCGCTGCTGCGGGAGGCCTACATCGAGCGCGACCTCGCGAGGGAGGCCACGCTGGACGCCGTCGCCCGCATCGACCGAAACCGTTTCGATATCGAGCTGCCCCCGGACGGAAGGATCGAGGCCGCCCACCTCAGGCGTTTCCACCCGGAGGCCTCCGCCGAGCTGAGGGAAGCCCTCGACCGGGCGGCATCCGGCTCCCCCGAGCTCGCCGGCGCGCTGGAGCGCCACAGGAAGGCGGTCGAGAGGTGCGCCGACCTCAAGTGCCTGACCGGTGAGGCGCGGGATGTCTACACCCGCAAGGCGGCCGCCGACCTCGGCCTCCGGTGCGAGAACGCGGCGCTGCGGGTCATAGTCCCGGACAGAACGCCGGCTCGCGAGGAGGTGCCGACACGGCGCGCCGCGCCCCAAACCGGCCCCGCGACGGAGAGGCGGCGGGAAGCCGGACTCGCCACCGAGGCCCGCTCCTGCATCCCGAAGGCGCGCCTCGAAAGGATCGCGCGAAAGGTCGCGCACGGCCGGGACCTCGAACCGGCAGACCTCAGAGGGTGCCCCACGGCAGATCGGGCCTCCAGGCATGCGCCGTCGCCCGGTCCGGCCCTCGGACGGGCAGCCGCGATGGCGGCACTGGTCGCCAGGGAGACCACGCGGGACGCCGGCGGGCGCGACATGGGGGACGAGGCCGGCGAGAGGGCGCTGAGACTCATCGCCGCGACCCTGAGGGTCCTCGCCTCCGGCGGCACCGGGCCGTCGAGCGTCCCCGCGCTGAAGATAGCAAACAGGATAGAGAGGACGATCACGAGATGAAACCGAAATCCTTCAACCGCGACATGAAAAAGGACTCGCCGGCACGCTCGCGGCCCACGGCGTCGCCGCCGTCATAGCCTGCGCCGCGACCGCCAGCGCCTGGGACTACGCCAGGTGGTGGACCCTATCCCTCATCTCGGGCCTCTCCGTCCTGCTGCGGCTGCCCACGGCCGACCCGGGCCCCGAGCCCGCCTACGTCTTCCGCGGCCCCCTCGAGGCGGCCGCCGACACGGCGGCGTCGGGCCAGGCGGGCGAGCTGCTCGCGGCGCTCGCCCTCGTCGCGGCCTCCGTCCTCGCGCTCGGATTCGTTTCTTGGGGCCGCTCATGGGCGAGACTCCACGACGGAACGTTCGCCGGCGATCGCGCGCCCACGCGCACGCACGGGGACGCCTGGCTCGAGTCGAGGCCCTCCAGGGTCGCGAGGCGCTGCCCTCCTTGGGACGGGAAGGCCGCCGCGGAGGGGCTCGTGGCGGCCGGCTGCATCGGCGGCGGGATCGCGATGGTCCCCGCCGTCCACTGCCTCATAAGGGCGGGCAGCGGCGCCGGCAAAAGCAGGCGCGCGCTGGCGCCATCAATTGCGGCTGCGATCGACCGCAACGCCCACGGGGTACCGACCTCCGTCATCGTCCACGACCCCAAGTCCGAAATCCGCGCATGGACCGAGCCGCTCGCCAGGAAGGCCGGGATGGAGGTCGTCGCCATCCGGCTCGACGAGCCCGTCAAGTCGGCGAGGTTCAACCCCCTCGACCGCGCCATCGCGGCACTCGGCGCCGAGGGCGTCGCCGGCGCCGTGGCCGAGCTCCGCGAGCTGTCGGCGGCCATCGTGCCCGACGCCTTCTCCTCGGGCCAGAGGTTCTTCACGGACGCCAGCCGCAACCTGCTGACCGGCCTCTGCCTGCTCGCGATTACGGACGGGCGGATCCCCGACGGCGCGCGGAACCTCTCGACCGTGCTCGCGCTCCTGGAGCCCCGTGACGGGAAGAGCGCCGTGAAGTCGCTGGAGGAGCTCGCCGCGGACCTGCCGGCGGGAAACCCGGCGCGCCAGTTCCTCCTCGTCGCCTCGTCGAACGGCGGCGGCGGGGAGGCCCTCGTCTCCACCGCGCGCAACTACCTCATGTCCTTCTGCGACGACGACGTCAGCCGCATGCTCTGGGGCGGCGAGGTCGACCTCGCATCGGTCGGGCGCAAGCCGACCATCCTCTACATCGCCAGCGCGGCGGACCGGGGCGACCGCGGCGCGCTCGTCTCGTGCATCTTCTCGCAGGCGCTCTCGGCGCTGCGCGAGACAGCGCGCCTGTCCGGCGGCAGGCTGCCGGCGGAGACCCTGCTCGCCATCGACGAGGGGTCCGGGATCCCCAAGATCCCCCGCCTCCTCGGCGACCTCGCGGAGGTCCGGAGCATCGGGCTGCACGTCGTCTTCGTGCTCCAGAACACCCATCTGCTCGAGGCGCGATGCGGTTACTCCAGGGCGGAGTCGGACGCGCTGCTGGCGCTGCTCGGCACCCAGGTCGTCCTCTCGGTGGAGTCCGTCGGCGAGGCGGAGGAGATCAGCAAGCGTCTCGGCGACTACAGCGTCAAGACGACCGGGCAGAGCTCCACCAAGGGGACGCATGTTAGCGTCAATATATTTTTCACCATTTTCACCAACGTATTTTCGCCAATCGCGCCAACGCGGATGCGCCGGATT
>ENA-OQIK01000089-OQIK01000089.1-human-gut-metagenome-genome-assembly--contig:-NODE-89-length-79576-cov-20.658977_pt1 | contig 79576 bp, 76 predicted proteins | sample MGYA00242578_ERZ504743 | MGnify/ENA primary metagenome ERZ504743 (study PRJEB26092, sample SAMD00036441) | human gut metagenome | host: Homo sapiens | study: EMG produced TPA metagenomics assembly of...
GAAAGAAAGATAACCTTACCATTTTTATATGAAAGAGTAAACCTTTACTGTGCGGGAGTAAATTCCACCACCAAATGTGGTGGTGGAATTTAAAATTTCATTTTTGGGTCCACTAAATATTGTCGAATCATGTTTACAGCTTCTATATATAGTGGTAGAATTTAAAAAGAATAGTGGATTATATAACCATATAATCTCAAAGCAAAGAATCCTCCCTAAGAAAGGCTATTGACTATTGATATGATAATATCCCCAAATTTTTTAAATTCAATCGCACAATCTTATAAAATTACTGAAGATTCTCAAAAATCTATATTGTCAGAAAATAAAAACTATTTTTTTGAATCTGGACATACAGACATAAACAGAAATTATGATATATTTTTATCACATAGCTATTTAGATAAGGTTCATGTTTTAGCATTAGTAAAGCTATTTAATATTCATCAATTTTCTGTATATGTTGACTGGTTAGAAGATAATCAACTAAATAGGGAAGATGTCAATGTACATACAGCTAACTTATTAAGAAATCGAATGAAACACTCTAAATGTTTATCCTATTTAACAACGGAAAATATAACAAAATCCAAATGGTGTCCTTGGGAGATTGGTTATTTTGATGGATTAAAACAATCAAAGTGTTGTATTTTGCCTGTTATGGAATATGGATGCGAATTTAATGGACAAGAATATTTGGGATTGTATCCATATTTGGAATATGCTTCTTTTGCCGGTGTAGATGCAGCTTGTGATTTTTATATATGTAACCAAAATCGCACTGAATTTATAAAATTGCGTGATTGGATAAAAGGGTCTACAAAATATTATAAAGGAATATTGGTATGATGAAAAAAAATATATCAACTAAAGAACTGCATAAAGAAATCGATTTGATTCAATCATGTATTAACCGCATGTCCAAAAATTCTTTTTCTTGCAAAAGCTGGAATCTCACATTAATAGCAGGAGTATTCGCATTAACACCGGAGAAAATCAATAACTGGTATATTTGTATTGTTATTTTTTGTATTGATTTATGTTTTTGGTGGCTTGATTCGTTTTTTATATTACAAGAACAGAAATATAGAGATAAATATGAATGGGTTATACAAAAAAGATTAGAAGGAAATATAGATTTTTTATATGACCTTGATCCCAATAACAAAAATATGAATCTTGAAGACAAAAAACGAAATCAATTCAAAGCAATATGTTCACCAACATTATTACCTATGTATGGTGGGATAGCAATTCTACTTGTTATCTTTATAATAATAAAATTAAACGGAGGCGTATAACTATGGGCAGAAAAATTTTTATTTCCTACAAATATTGGGATGATGATGTTTATCCAGTGCCAAGATTTAGTGATTATCATCCTAAAGTAAGAGATTATGTATCTTGGTTAGAAGATAAATTCCAAAATCGCACAGAACATTATTATAAAGGTGAATCTGATAATGAAGATTTATCCATGTACTCTGAAAATTATATTTGGGACAAACTAAAGGACAAAATGTACGACAGTTCATTAACTATCATTCTTATTTCTCCAAATATGAAAGAACCAAATAAGTGGGAAAAATCTCAATGGATTCCCTGGGAGTTATCATACTCTATTAGAAAAACAACAAGAGCGTATTATACAAGCCAAAGAAATGCAGTACTGGCTGTTGTTTTGCCTGATAAACACGGAAATTATAATTATTATAAATCTATGCGACTTTTTTCAATCCTACAAGCTAATATAGTTAATGGGTATATACCTGTCGTGTCATGGAATGATTTTAAATATAATTGCGATAAATACATAGATAAAGCTTATGAAGCACAGAAGAATACTCCTGAGTATAAACTTCAAATAAATATATAAAACTAAAAAGAGGAAATACAATTATTAATGAAAAAAATTTCTGGGTTATTTTCCTGCTAGACTATGAAGAAAAGTCTGTAAATAATAATCTTCTATGATAATGATTGAGCTGGAAGCGCTAAATTGGAGCTTCCAGCTCTTGCTATATATATACGACATGATTTCGGGCATGTCAAGAGCAGACGTCAAAAACTTCCTTCTCATCATGCATACAGATTCTGTTATTCTGGGAGTCGTCCCTCATACATAATGCTGAGTTCGCCGTAGACCTGTCCCCAGTTCCGAATGCTCATAGTCCATTTTTTAGTGGCTTCGAAAGTTGCCAGATACAGGGCTTTCAGGATCGCTGTATCACTTGGAAATACGCTTCTCTGACGGTTGAGCTTACGGTAGGTAGAATTCAGACTTTCGATAGCATTTGTCGTGTAAATAACCTTTCTGACATCCGGTGAGAACTTAAAAATCGGTGTTATTGCATCCCAGTTATCATACCAGCGTCTCATGGAATTTGGGTATTTTGCGGTCCATTTTTCAGTAACACGATCCAGAGCCATTCTAGCCTTCTCTTCATCGGAAGCATGGTAAATCGTTTTTAGGTCAGAAGCGAACGCTTTCCTGTCCTTATCCGGAACATATTTTAGCGTGTTTCTTACCTGATGTACAATACATCTCTGATACTCTGTTTTTGGAAATGCGGCGGCAATTGCCTCTTTAATGCCACTAAGACCGTCAGCGCAGATAATCAGGATATCCTTTACACCACGATTCTTCAGCTCATTCAGGACGGACAGCCAGTACTTCGAACTTTCATTATCACCGACAGTGATTGAAAGAACCTCTTTTTTCCCTTCTGTGTTGATGCCAAGAATGACGTAGGCAGCTAACTTTCTGATTACTCCATTATCTCGTACGGAATAATGGATGGCATCTATATAGAGGATCGGATATACCTCATCCAGCGGTCGATTTTGCCAGTCTTCGATCTGAGACAGGATTTTATCTGTAACGTCTGAAATAAAGCCTTCTGATGTTTCAAAACCGTAGATATCTTCGATGGTTTCGGATATTTGCCGGGTCGTCATTCCTTTTGCATACATGGAAATAATCTTCTGATCGATATCAGAAATATCCTTCTGACGTTTCTTTACAATCTGTGGCTCAAATGTTGATTTACGGTCCTGTGGAACATCGATATCCATGCTGCCATAGCTGCTGTTTACACGCTTTGATTTATATCCATTGCGGTAATCATGGCTATCAGATCGTTCAGATTTTTGGTAACCAAGATGATTATCCATTTCTGCTTCCATCATCTCTTTGATGGTGCCGCCAAGCAGATCCTTAAGCGCATCCTGGATATCTTCAGCGGTTTCAATATCATACTCCTGAAGAAGTTGCTGAATGATGTTTCGCTTTCCTTCTGTCATTACTACTTTGTGTACAGGTTTCTTTTCTCTTCTTGCCATAATAAAAGGCCTCCTATGATTTATATTTTACCATAGAAGACCTTGCTGTTATTAGCTATTTACAGAAAAAGTTTCACACCAAAAATGAATTTCTAAATTCCACCGCCCAATGAGTTGATGGAATTTACTCTCACACAGTAGATATTTACTCTTTCATACATTCATGTTATGGTTATGACTCCTTCTGACAGCAGTAGAAGAAGAATCATTATGATTACCTACTTACGATGTATATGTGGTTCAACATGTATAACAGCTTTCGCTAGTCATCCATGGAAAACTTAAATCTGAGAGAACGTTTATATGCTATATATTCTTCTTCAGTTTTAAATTTTCTTTGGTTTCTTCACACTTTTTTCAGATATTTCAAAATAATATTATAATCATCCCACAACCGCGACTGCTTTCGAATATCAAAATTATCGTGTGTAATAATTCTACTCAATTTTTTATAATTTCCAACTTCCTGTCCAACATAGACCGATTTCCATGCTCCATAGAACTGATCTCCCGTAATATCAATAATAATTTGATCATCTGTAATAAGCCATGCATGATTGGTCATTTCAGTTTCATAGTATCCATTCCTTTGTCTTGTGTGAATCCTGTATTTTTCCCACAAATAAAAGCCATGCAAATCACATGTGTCATCGCAACATCCATTTGGAAATCTATGCATCCGATCTCGAAAATCAAATTCTCCGTTTGTTTTTACTGCTACAATTGCTTCTCGAAAATGCGATGCAATCTTGTAAAGTTCATTTTCTCCCACAGTACGCCTCCCATAAATGTCTTTTACGGTTGTGTAGAAGTTCTTGGCTCAAGTCTAAAAGCATGATCCATAAAATCTAATATTGCTTCATAAAATTTCACCACATCAGCATATTCAATGTATAACTGAGAGTCTTCTTCTCTATATCCAATATTAAATTTATCGCATTTCGGCTTGAGATCATCCTTAATTCGTCCCCCATTATGCACAACCATATTTCGACAATCACGAATCGTAGTAATATACTCCCAACTCTGATCAGTTTTGAATCCGCTTATACCGACCACATCTTTTAGATATTTCGCTGCACGTTCCAATCCTGCACCTTTTATATCCTTAAGTTCTGTAGTAAACTGTCCTAAGTCTTTATGTATTCGACACAGCGTATTAACTGCCTCTTCAAGTAAAGAAACCATTGTTAATAATAACGAATACTGTGTCAAAATATCCACCCTGCAGGCTTGAAGAGTCCCGCTTGTCATTGCCCAGCTTTCTGTTCTAAAATCGTCCTTTTCTCTTGCTTCTTGTGCCATATCCCTATACGCTTTTGTAACAAGATCAATCGCCATTTTATTATTATCAATTACACTTTTGAAAGGATAAAAATCACAGTGTGCAAGATATAAAGCCATATCCCCAGCCTTATGCATATCGTAGCCATCTATTGTCGGAAACAAAACATTACCTTCGATGCTATTGTAATTTGGCATACTTTTTATTCCTTTCCTTTATCTTTGTATCATTATCACATCTCAGCCGACCATAAAATCGTTGCCGCTACTCACCACGAAGATATGTGTGATTATTAGAGCAGCGTATGGAGTATTTGCTTCCAGTATATCACAATTCTGCAAATAAATCAGCCTTGTATACGCCTTTTTACAAATAAAAATTTTAATATAGTTTCTGAAAAATTTCCATGTTAAATATCAAATTATGAGTACCATGATTATTCCTTATTTTGCTTAAGTTAACGCTATTTTGACCTCATTGGTGCCTCCCACATGTGCAAGCGGTTAGGTTTAAAAATTTCTGAAAGCTCACATTTAAACAAATACAGAATTTCTATATTCTTTCACATTCTTCCTTTATTTTATTTGCTTTCTCCCATAGTTTATTATAATTTATCTCATCATTTATTATCTCATTCAAACTCATATTCACTAATTTACCATTAGACCGATAACTAATCATGCTAAACATATCATCGAACAATAATGAATTAATATCATCTATCAAGTCTGAGGAAAGTACTGATACATACATATCAAAACAAACTCTTATTTCTGATTGAATTTTTTCACATTCATAACTAATAGCAGGATTAATCTCTTTTTCATCTTTATTATTATTACGAACCATCTCAGTTTGACAATGAAGGATATCTAATTGTGACAATAGTTTCTCTTTAATAAACTTCTTAGTATACTTCTTTAATATATACTCTCTTTTTTTATTCGGAAAGTACACCTGTATAAAATAAAAAACAATTGCAGCTATAACAGATACTGATATACTATTAAAAAATTCCTCAATATAGTGTTTTCCATCAATTTTTGTTACATCTCCAACCATATTTTTCCAAATATAAAATATGCAATATAACACCGCTATCAACATAACTATCAAAATCCGATGGTTGTCCTTAAAAAAATCTTTAACATTTTTTTTAATTAAAAATTTCATACTTTTAAATTTACTCATTGCTTCTTTTCTTTTTTTCTCTTTCTTTTCCTTAATACTTTCATCAATCGATTTAAATGATTTAGAATATAAATCTGTAATATAAAAGTTAAAATTATCTAAATTGTACAGGCTAGTAATTAAATAAGTTGCAGCATAGGAAATAATATAATTAGCTATTATCAAACACCAAAATACAAAAAAACCATTTTCTTCTTGATATCCTGGTAAAACCCGAACAGCAATTCCAGTTGCTGATACATTAATAATAACGGATAAAACCTTCATAAATCCGGATATCTTATGCTTATACATAAGATATATGACCAATTCATCTTTACCAACACTATATTTATCCGCTTGTTCCTTAATCAAATCAGCACATAACGTCTTTCTTTCACGATTCTTTGACGCATATAGATCATTATATTTTTTCACTTGCAAAGATTGTAGCCATGCTCCAAATATAAAAACAGCTAAAAATATTAAAAATAAAACATTTAACACCATACATCCATAGCTAAATTTTAACACCAGAATTTCAAATGCAATGTCAACCAATGCAATACCTAATAAACTCCATGACAATATTCTTATACATTTTGGCTCATGAATTAAGTTCTTTCTTTCCTTTTTATAATTTTGTTTGATTTCTTTTAAAATAAATTTATAATATGTTTTTTTCAATTATAATTTTCCTCTCAACTACCTATGGCAATATTGCCACTTCATCTAAATCTATCCACGTGAGAATAGCACTTGCTGCATCATGATATGAATTAGAGTAACACATGCTCCTATCATAAATACATTTTGAAATTACTTCCTTCAATTTATCAACTGTTTTAACTCCGAAAACTGGCATAATACTCTCACAGAACTGTCTTGATTTCAGTCTTTTCCATATTGAATCACATTCATCTGCATATACATAAAGGGCAGGAAACCATCCCATCCACTGAGTTAAGGTACCCAATTTCAAACCTTTATAAACTTGATATAAAAATAAATCGGCATTGGCCATAGCTCGTCCGGAATAAATCGGCAAAAACTCTCTTTCCGTGCAAACAAAATGTCCCATAAGTGTATACTTTCTAGATAAATCTCCACCCAAAGTTGGTTTGATATTTTCTTCAAGCATTTTTGAATAAAAACAAAATTTTTCATAACTTGCAGGTGCTTTTTCACTCCCCAGTCCTGATTCCCGGATAAAATATGTATGTACTAACAAATCATGAATGTCCTGATAGAGTTCAAAATGTAACATATAGGTAACTGTACATAAAAACAACTCCCATATATGAAGTCTGAATAAGTCAAAGTCTTTTTCTCTACATGACATTGTTTTTGGATCAAATGTATAAGCATTAAAAAGAACGTTATACATACGTTCAAATTCATCTGCCATAATTTTTCCAAAACCATCTAATTTGGAAAAGACATTTAAACGGTCAAGAAAAACATCTCTATATTCCTTCATCTTTTTTAAATTCTCAAGATACGTTTTATTATCAATATTGCTCACATAAAACTGTTTAATAGCTTCAATATATGTGTCTACAAAATCACGAACCTCTACCTTCTTCATTCCACTTAAATCTGTCAAACTTATCTTCTTTGTTTTCTCTTTAATTTGATACAAATCATCCGGGCTTTCTTCTGTTAACCAACTAGGTGGAGTTCCAATTTCCGGTTTACGCTGAGAAGGTGCATCATAAATTATACGAATCAATTTCTCATATTCTTCCTCATAATTATCGCTCGAAAAATCTAAATATAGTCGAGATTTCAAAAAAGACGGAAGATATTCCTTACCAAGCTCATCTCTTTCCATAACTATAGGAATAAATTTTTGTTGATTTGCATGTCCATAGACTTCATCAGATATAATAGTTGTCTCGTCTCCTACCCCACCACTACGTTTATTAGCTTTTTCCGCATACTGTCTATCTGAAAAAATCAACACTTTATCGATTTCAGGATTTGTAACGCATTGTTCCATATAGGCATACTTATCCTGACCTTCCTTCAAATCCCAAACATCAAGTTTTACATCAACTCCATCATGTCTCATACGAGTTGCCAGCTCAATAATATTCTGTTGATACGCTTTGCTTGTCCAACTATATGACAAAAATACTTGTGGTATTCTATCTAACATTTATTTGTCTCCCTATTATCTAGTTTAATTTATTATTAATTTTATCACTTTTCGAATATACATAAAATAATTATTCTTCATTCGTTTGGGTCCCTGCCATTGGATGGACACTTGATATTATCTCAAAATTTTCATTTAAATTCCGCATCATTAAGCAATCTTTTTCTCTTTCAATAAATATTTAAGAGTATTACGGAATGACGTCTTCGTAATCCTTAAGCCATCCGTACCCATTTTCACTACCGGTGGATAACCAGCTTCACTTTCAATTGCAGAGATTATGCTACCATACTCGCCCTTTGCCACACCACTATGTGGCATCGGACCTGCCAAAATGTAACTGTATTTTGATGACCATTGAGTCTTTCTGAAATCAAATGTTTTAGCATCCTTATAGTCCAAGAAAAACTCAAATCTATCTTTTGCTATTCCCATCTTCTTTGCAACTGCAGCAAGTTTGTCTTTTCCCACTTCTGACTGACCAATTACTATTATTTTACCGTCACGATTACATTTTCCCTCGACTTCAGTACCAAGGTAGTCATGCATTCCAAGTAGCCGGAGAAAAGTCTCAAGTTCTCCTGTTCTATTTAACTCTATGAGTATTCTTTCTAAATCATCATTGAGAACATCTCTGATAACCTCTTCCAATTCCAATAATTCATTAAGTTCAAGCATTATTTGTGCCCCCTTCCTCAATGATATGTGCCATTCTGTTCTTTGCTTTTTCAAGCTTCAGCTGAAGCATTGTAATTTCATCTTTTACAGTCTTATATTTGTCAGCAATCTCTTTCTGTTTTTCAATTGGCGGAATTGGAATAACAAGCTTCGTCAACTGCTCAACTCCGATATTTGGAATCGTTGCACCAACCGTTATACTCCTTAGTGCCGCTGTACCTTGCTCACTTCCAAAGAATGCTGCAAGATAATAAGGATCTGCCTTTTCTTCATCGAGCTCTATAATATAAAGATTTCCGTTACCTAATATCCTTTGTCCTTCCTTTACTTCTGCAACAGCAATCTTGTAAGGATATCCATTCTTAGAAAGAATAAGGCAGTGATTTGATAAACAATACTTATCATTTTTCTTATCAATAGACTTCAAATAAGGTAATTCCTTATCAATAAGTCCATTTTTGATGTTAGCCAGCATCAAATACTGCATGTCTGTAGGCACAGTAGTAGTAATTTCATCTAATGCCCTAGCATTAAGCTGGGCTCCACGAGTAATTCTTTTAATCACATCGCCAAATGCCATTCCATCTGCTACATCATGGACAATATATCGATTCATACTTAACACATAATCGTTATCTCGAAGCTGCTCTGCACTTACATACATGCTTATATCAGAGTCGTTCTTAGTTGCATTAATAATAAGAGAAATGTTTTCATAACTCAGTTCATTTACTCTTCTTCCCTTTACAAAGAGTTCGGAAGCATCAACCAAGCGCACTCCTTTATTATTACGGCTAAAAACTATCATTGAAGTTGCAATAGCTGTTCCTGCAAATAACCTAGCCGGTAAAGCAATTACACATTCAATCAAACCATTCTCTATGAAATAGCTTCTAATTGCTGAATCACTCTGATTCCATGTACTTCCATTAGTCATGATGCCTACAGCTTTTCCGTCCTCTGAAAGCATATCAACCATTAAGCTATTGAACAGCCAATCAGATGATGTGACTTTTGAAACAGATGGTATTCTCTTTTCCAACTGCTCCAGATACTGATTTCCAAAACCTAATTCTTTAATCCTCATTCCAAACGGATAATTTGCAAAAATCTTATCAAAGCGTCTGCCATTATCTTCGTCTAATCCCAGTTCAAAGATGTCCTTAGCTTCAAAAGTAATCTTCCCTTCTGATAAATCGTTGTAAATCTTTGCTATTGCAATAGAAGATACAAGCTTATCGAATCCATATGCTTCTACAGTTGGATGACTTTTAACAACATCAGCCACAACAGCTCCTGCACCACAGCAGAAATCTGCGAATTTATCATTGGCTTTTATCTCAAGTAATTCTTCAGCCAATTTTCCTAAGCTTTCAGGTGTCATCATCGGATCAGATAAATCCCTTAAGAGTGAAACTAAATAGAAGATTTTCTGCTCATGAGCTTTTGTAAGTTCCATTAATTCCTTCCAGTATTCAGAAATATAAAAGTCTTCTGCGACTTTCTTAATGTCAGCATCTATTCTTTCATCTTCTTCAAATGAATATGTGGCGTGTGCACTGCAATCAAATGACTTTGCCAAAAGGTAAGCAGCCACCGTAACATCTCCAAACACTCCAAAAAATCCTTTTCCCGCCATCGAAGTCTTGCTTCTTAAAATTAATTCAATTTCATCTTTGCAAACAAATATTTCATCCCAAACAGCTTTAAGTTCCGGTGTAAGCTGATTAGCTGTTTCATTGTCAATAAAGTTACCTTTTACTTCATTAATTTCGTTTAACAACGCAATCCCTCTTTCTTGGTTTTGTATAACCTATTTATTTCTTGATTATAGATTACCAAGTTTCATTCAGTTTGTCAATATCTTTTTTGGTTTTCAGAACCAACATTTTGAAATTGAAGTTGGGTTAGATTAAATAGTGATTTTTAATCTGAATTTTAAACTAATACGTGATATATTAACTCCCCAGAAAAGGTGCCGCCGATAGACTGCTGCCCCCCCTGAAATTGTTTAGATAAGAATAGCCGCTCAACTTCATCATTGGGCGACTATTTTTGTGTCTTATTATTATACTTACCAAAGAAATACCCTCCACAGATGGTCAACCGCCTACTGTTATGGTGGCATCCAATGAAATTTTATCATAGCGCATTGGCATTTTAATGTAATATTACTCTAAATTGACAAGACTTTCTTTACAATTTGAAGCTCAACTATTTTGCCATCTACTAAAGTAATCTTCAAAATATCATTGTAGCTCATAATTGATACTATTTCATTCCTGTTTAAAACCTGCAGGCTGCCAATTCTAATCACTGATTTCTCCACTGATATCTCCTGTGGAGAGCTGTAGAAGAGACGAATGGTGCCATCATCATACATTAAAACACTATATTCTGATAAATCATTAATTGAAACTCGGTTTATTGACATTTCTTTCTCCATACTGTAAATAATACTTAATAATTTCAACACTAACTGAACAATGGTTCCATAACATCCTTTACTTCTCTATCTGATATATTATCAATAACCATTTTAATTATTTCATTTTCTAACACAGACTTCCTAGTTTCAGATACGCTCCATAAATATTCAACAAATGCATAAAATTTATTCTTAGCTTTTTCCCTCATTTAGTAAATTGCACTCTTTATATTTAGTATCATTTATTACATTTACATCACTTTGCAACTTTTTTCTATAGTAAGCTCTCAATATTCCAATGCTAAATTTTAATTAACGCTTACATCTAGCTTAATTGCATTGCCAATTGTTGTGGTCAAGCACCAATTTAATCCATTTTTAAAACTCAATGATTACCCTATCCCCATGTGATGCAATAATCCTCTAATATACTGCTTTATACATGGTATCGGAAAACATAATATACTTGCCATATCAAATCTCATTTTTTTATTTAATTTAAAAAAAAGAGTTCTTCTTTTAGGCATTTTCATAGGTTTTTCAAGTTGATGATTGCATAGAATTGCATGTTCTAAATCTACATCATATAAAGAAATATTGGCCATATCTAGCAATTTTTTTCCTTTTCCAGTTTGACATAAAACCAAAGAAATTCCATTTAATACTTGTTTTTTATCTAACATTGACCCCCATGAGTCACCAACCGTAATATCGGACACTCTTTTAATTGTTGCAAAATCACATTTATAGCAATTATCAGTGTATATTTTTCCATTAAGAAATAAATTTGAATATGTATCTCTCTGAGCTCGACAATCAATTTTTTTATTATCAATATATAAATTAAAATCTGTATTCTTTCTAAATGTTATTGATTTAGCTTCAGATAATACTATTTTATTCTCAATTAAATACTCCTCTAATAATTTTACAGATGGTGTTCCATGACAAATCAAATCAATAGTATACAATTTTTTTTCTAATTCATTTCCTAAATATAATCTTAATCCAGCAACTTGACATGGCAAACCTACAAACAAGACTTTATTATTTTTTTTAAGCAATAATTCTATTTCTTTATAAACATTTGAACAATCACTTTTTACATATTTTGATCCTGCAAATTCTTTCATCACATTTGTATTTTTCATTTCACAAAATATAAATTCTCCATCAATAAATTTGCATAGATATACAAAACCTTCATTTTTTTTAAAAGCTGTAGCAATAGCCGAAATCATCCCTCCTGACGCTGCTAATGCCCTCGCATCAGCATTATTATTCCATCCCTGTCTCCAAATTATAGGGTCAATCAAATTTGGCTTTTTCACTTTTTGACAGACTTTCATACATAAGCCACAATTTATACACAAATCTTGATTTATGTATGCATTATAATTTTGCAAAGAATCACAAATTTTTATTGCATTTACTGGGCAACTATTTTTGCATGCAGCGCACGCAGTACATTCATTAATTTGACATACCGTTTTCATGTTTTACTAATCACTCCTATTAATAAAGATTTTGTTAAATGCAGGCTTTTTTTATTAATTAGTAAAAAAATACAATATAAAATCAATATACAAAAAAATAACAAAATATCATTTTTTATAAACGTTACTGCCAATATCATTATAATTACTATAAACATTACTTCACATATTAATGTATAAATAATTGAATAATTCATTATTTTTGCTAGATGCATTTCTGATACAATACTTCTAAATGCAATTGCACATACCATTGACAATAACACCATTACACTATTTTTTAAACAAAATCCACAAATACTACAAAACACTATACTAAATATAAAAGATGAGATATTAATTTTACGCAAATATTTTTCCTCTCGTAAAACCTTAAAATAAGTATTACACAATAAATTCATCTTTGCATCAAAAAAACATATTGGAAGAGCTAAAATGAGATAATTCAAGCTATTTGAATACTCCGGTAACCATATTTGCATTATTACTTTTACTGGAATAGACACAACAAAAATCATAGGTAAAACGACTGATAAAACACTCCTAAATTTATAATATATATTTTTTTGTTGTTCTTTAGAAACCTGTCTTAATGAAGGAAAAAGTACCATACTCACTTGTGAAATAAACATAATTGCAAAAGACGCTAAAGAAAGCACTAATGAAAATTTTGCAAATTCCTCAATTCCCCAAACATAATCTATTATCATTCTACCAATTCCAAGAATTAACATACTTGCAACGCTTGCAATAGTCAAGTTAAATCCCACCCTAACACTTTCTATGTAGCATCTTATTGATTTTCTTATTAATATATTTTTAACAAAAAATATTTCTTTCCCGTAATATATACTATATATATACGATATAAACTTAGAAATAATATATGCGACAATAAACCAAATATAATTATTTATTTTAAATAATAAAAGAAAAAATAATAGAAACATAAAACATATTTTATCTATCATAACCGACTTAGAATATGTTTTTGTATCATTTGTTGCTTGGAAAATATATCCCAAACAAAACGAAGAATTAAATATAAGCATATATATAACCGTACTGTATAAAACAAGTTTTCTCGAAAAATCCATATTAAAAAAAGAACAAATGATTGCAAACACAACTCCTAATATAAGTTGTACGAAAAAACTAATCCAAAATGCACCTCCTATTTCATTATAATTCAACTCATCGTAGTTTTTTCCACCATTTAGCAAATATATACCATCATTAAATCCAAAATGAAAAAAACCAACATATGAAGTGTAAAAAATAAACAATTGCCAATACCCAAAATCATTTACAGACAATACCTTAGGTACAATTATTGACATTAGCGCACTTAAAATAAAAGATAACCCCTGCGCAACAAATGCATATAATAAATTTTTTATAAATATCTTTATTCTATTATTCAAACCTCATGTACCTCATTATTAAAATCATAAATATATATACAAACATATACTGTATATTAAAATAGGCAGAAATAAAATGAGCTGCTGTAATTTGACGTAGTATACTATACGAAAAATACGCGTATGTCATAGTTCTAATACCTACATTTTTTTCATTCAAGGCTTTTCCAAGCAAATGAGTTAAAAAGAATCCCATTAAAAACTCTATTATCCATGTTCCGAATAATCCAAAATCACTATAGTAGTCTCTAAATGCTGTATATACATTTGTCGAATTACCATTTTTAAAATAAACAAATTCCTTTATAGCCGAGCTTATATTTATATTAATAAATCTTCCAATTAACTGATACAAACTTCTAAATGTTTCTTCTCCAAACAGTACAGACCCTTTATTTAATCCATATGTATTCTTGAGCCACTCATTTAAAGCTGCAATTCCTGATCCAAAATACTCACCTATAATCTGTAAAACTGTTACTTTTTGAGTTTTACCCGTTAACATTCCTAATAAAATAAATACAATACCAACAATAACAACACCTGCACATATAATTTTTATAGCTTTTTTATTATATATTCTGACCGGTCCATTTTTCTTGTATAAACATATTATAATCACAGATATACTATACATAAATATCTGGAGAAATCCTGTTCTACCAGTACTTAATATATATAATATAATTACAGGTAATATTGCAATCACATATCTTCTCTTTAAAGTTTTTATTCCATTCTTCACAACATCTCTAAGTAAAAAAGCAATATTTACATACCCAAAAGCAATAATAAAATATTCACATATAGAAAGAATCAAATTGTTTTCAACTCTATCATACAAATATGCTTTCCTTGCATAATTCAAAGCAAATTCACCACCAGCATATCCAGCAAGTTTTGCAACAGATATAACATGTTTATACTCAAAAAAAATCACTATAGCACTAAACAGAAATACTATTAATACTGTAGATTCTTTTACTGTAAACATAGCATCATCATTTAATTTGCATACACAATGTACACCATATGCATTCGTTTTCTTACAAAATCGCTCTCCCAAAAACATAAAAATAAGTGATCCTAATATTAAAAACATTGTAAGAACTCCTATTTCCACTCCCCATCCATTTGCATTCGCTAAAAACACAGCTGAAACAGTCCAAAAGAGCATCAATGATTGAATTGAAACAGATAAAATATTAAAATCATTTATCGTTAAAATTAGAATAAATAAAAATGTAAAAAAAAGAAAAAATACGTAATTCATAATTTCCTACCCATAATCAATTTAACTTGTTAGATCACTTATCCACTTCTCGAAAGAGTACTTAAGAACAATTTCTGAATCAATTTTTTTATAATGGCTTGATACAAATTCCTTTAAATCGTCCAAAGAATCCCTTCCTAACAAAAAAATATTATTTTTATCATAAAATGGTTCTTCAATTATTAATTCATGATTAGTAATTAATTTTTTTTCAAAATAAAGAGCCTCTAATGGTCTAAATGATAACCCTGTATACGGATCCATATATAGATCTAATATACAGTTACTATTTTGTATTTTTTTTAAAATTTCGTAGTATGGTAAAGCTTTTGAATATTCCATCTTATCATGAATTTGATAATCATGATCTGGTACAATATAAAAATCTGTTGATATATTTTGTTGTTCCATAATCTCTTTATATTTCATTATCCAATCGTAACGTCCTTTATCTATCCCAACAAAGAAAACATCTTTTTTTTCACTATCATTGCATAAAGGCACTTCAGCAATATAAAACGGAACATGGTATTTTAACCCATATTGTTTACTTTCTTCTTTAGAATAACTCCAAATTTCATTAGCACCTTTTACCGAGTCTGGTAAAGCTGATTTCGATACCGGATTTCGATACCATACTATTATCTTTTTCTTTGGATGTTTTTTTCTAAGAAATTCAACATCAGATTTTAAATCTTCTGAATCAAAAACGATTATATAGTCAGAAGAAATTTTTTTTAATTCCTCATTATAAATGAAATTCACATTTAAAAAATGAAATTTTTTTTTCAATAGCCTAAGTATTCTAATAAAATAAGTTTTACTTTTATAGGTTTCTATAACTTCCACATTCTTTTTAATAATTTCTGTATCAATACCTTCTACAATTCCATACTTAACAATTGTTGCTTTATTTTCACTATTCTTCTCCATAATCATTTAACAACTCCTCTAAATATTTCTTTGATGATTCAATCTCGCCACATCCTCCAATTACTATTTTATCATCCAACAACCTTTTACCATCTATTATTAACCTATCTTTTAAATCAAAACGAGTTGCCAAAGATACTAAACGCTCATTTCCTAATGAATTCAATTGAAATATATGCATTGGTTTTTGAAATATTATAGAAAATGAAAATCCATGAAAAGAATTGGTTACAACTTCTTTTGCATTCATTAAAAGAGAAATGAATAATTTCGGATCAGGATTCCAATAAAACTTATCAACCATATTTTTTATATCAATTAATGAATTTGAAATAGCTACAACTTTACATTTGCGCTCACATGCGAGTTTCTTTGCATAATTATAAATCGCAACATCTCTTCTAAAAGCATAAACTAAAATGTAATTTTTTTCTTTAACATTTGATTTTTCACCAAACTGTTGCCATTTTTCTTTGCTCAATAAAAAGACTGGATCTACTACACACTCTACATTATTTAGGCCTGCTTTGATTAATTGCTCTTTACCACTATACTCTCTAACTGAAATTCGCTTAAAATCCTTCAGCATTTTTTTGTAAAACGGTATCTGCTGATTAGGAATTTTATCAATTCCAATACTAGCAGCATATGATGTCTTAATTCCTTTATTAACAAAACCTAAAAAATAATTATTATCCTTACCATTATCTAGAATTGGATTCCATATCTGATCACTTCCTGCAATGAATATTTTTTTTTCATCATCTAAATTTGAATTTATACATCCATTCATTCTATCTGTCAACTTCAGATATTTCTTTTTAAAGCTATCAAATGAGATTTTTCCTTTAATTAAATCATACCACCTAAATAATACTCTTAATATTCTATCCTTTTCTATTTTCTTAGCATAGACAGGTATATAATCGATAATTTTCACATTATAGCCTAATTCTATAATATAATTTTGTAATGCATATGCTTGTAATACTGCACCATAATTAATTGGCCAATGACAAGTAATAATATTAATTTCCTTTTTTGTTTTTTTCTTCTTATCCATTTTATTATCCCATCCTTATATACCTACATGATATATTTATCTAAAAATGATTTTATTTTATATAACTCAGTCCATACGCTATTGGGAATTGTTCTTCCCAAATTCCACTTTAATTTTTCACTAAAGCTCATTGTTATATTACATGCCTTTTTTAAATTATAATCATTATTAATATAATTATATGAAAAATCTTTTCTCTTTTTTTTATTCGTACGACTCATACACACAAACGGATTACAATTGTTCCAATCGTATGGCAATTCCATCTTAAATTTATTAAAACCACATTGTTCCAATACTCTTTTTCCTTTAAATGTATGTATAGAAACAATTGACATTCCTTTTTTATTAATATGCTTTAAATATTTTTCCGCACCCCAAAAATCTCCTATTGTAATGTCTCCAACACGATTTTCACCTTTAAATTTACATTCATAACACGATAATCTGCCAAAAGAATTGTAACCATATGCATAATACGATGTATCAAAAGGTATCAAAACTTTATCATTTTCAGTTTTTAGACAAATGAATGGAACTGACCAATTTTTATATGTATAACGTTCCACAATATTTACTATTTCTGTATTATTTTTAATTATTTCATTCTTCAAACTCTCAAGTAACTTAGGAGAAGTAACCCCCATACAAACTAATTGAACAGTAATTAATTTTTCATATTCCTTACCCAAAAATATCTTTAAAGCAGCTATTTCACATGGAACCCCAACAAATAAGACTAATTTTTCTTCACATAAATCTTTCAAAACAAGTTTAAAGATATTTCCTTTTCTAGCCTGTGAATATTTTGTTCCTAATAATTTTTGATAATTTTTAGTGTCAACCCTCTTGTATACTGCACTTTCAAAATTCTTTGTATATTCGACACCATATATAATACCTTGTCTTTCTATTATATATTTATATAATGCCTGTGCCATACCGCCCGATGCACTTTTACAACATTGATCTTCCTTATCAATATATCCATAATATTCCTCATAAATTTCATTATTAAAACTAACATCGTTTAACAAAGGACAATTATTCTCACATTTTCCGCAATTAACACATTTACGATTGTCTATATAGGGTTGTAAGAACCCTTCTTTATCAGGTTTCATTTCTATAGCATTTGTCGGGCAAACTATAGCACAATTTTCACATCCACAACATTTTGTTGCATCAATATAACTATTTATCATTAGATTCTCCCCGAAATATTTTATTATAAAATTCTTGCAATTTTTCTGTTTCTAATTGTATATTATACCCAGCTAAATCTAACAACTCTTTTGTTTCAACATTTACTCGATTTTTCAAAACTTCCAAAGCTTTATCAGCCCATTCACCTGCTGAACAATTCAATGACAATGAACTTATCAATGGTGTAACCATTATTTCCTTAGAAATACAATCTGAACATAAAATTTTCAATTTTGAATACTGTGCTTCTACTAACGAAACAGGTAATCCCTCCCACAATGACGGAAATAACATAAGATCCGCGGCTGACAGATAATCATTTACATTACTCTTAACTCCCAAAAATTTTACATTATTTTCAATATTAAGTTTCTTGACTTTTTCTTTAATTTCATTAATTAATGTTCCATCTCCTAATAGAAAAAGAACACAATTATCATCTCTCTTCAAAATTTCAGCAAAAATCTCTATGATGAAATTGTGATTTTTTTGTACCTCAAATCTTCCTACATGAATAAATAATTTTTTATTGTCAACTTCATATTTATTTCGAATAAGAATTCTTGCCTCCCTGTCATAAAAAAAATCACTCGAATCAACTGCATTTTTTACAATTTTATAATCACTCGGAAACATCCACTCGCCAGCTAGATCTGAACATGCAAATCTAACATCAGAATATTTATTTACATATCTTCGATTTATTTTATGAATTAAAGTTCCTATTTTATTTTCAGATTTAGTATTATGACTATGAATAATCACACATTTTCTATGTTGTAATTTACATATAATAGCTGGTAGTATATATATAAGCGCATTACAATGTATTTGTACAATATCATATTCCTTATGCATTTTAAAAAATTTAATTGTTTCATAAAAATTTTTAAAAATATGTCTAGGAAAGGATGGCACTATATATATTTTTCCACCATGTTTTTTTATTTCTTTTATAAAAGAATTCTTTTCTGATCTTAGCAAAAAATCAAACTTTATATTTTCGTTTGTAATATGTGTCATATAATTAACAATAAGTGCTGGAGCCCCTCCTCGTCCAAAACTACTTATAACATGCAATATTCTAATCATTTTTTTTCCCTTTACTAATCATATTTGATATATCCAATATATTTCTTTTCTTTTCTACGAAAATTATTTTAAAAATTTTAGTAAAATCAATATTCTCAACTAATTCAAATTCTCGCTTTCCATTAAACAAAAATTCTTCTGCTTGAATCTCCTTAAGCAAATCAACTATCCTAGAAGCAGATTCATTAGCACAACTGTATAATTTCTTTTTATAAATAATCGAAAAAACTGTAGCATGAAATGAATCAGTTACAACATAATCAGCATTTTTTATATACCCTATCCATTCAGATGGTCCTGCTGTCATATCACAATAAGCATTAACGGTGCCCATAACAAATGGAACTGCTACTACTTTCAGTCCTGTTTTTTGTTTTAACTTTTTAATAATATCTGTCATATATCTAGATGGTGATAACTGATACACAAAAATATAATCCTTAACTTTTGGTTCTATTGCTATTTTATCCCAATCATCTTTTTCTAAAAGTAATGTTGGATCCAAGCCTACAACAACCTTTTTATTCAAAACTCTCTCAAGAAGTACACTTGCACTTTTTTCTCTAACATTTAAAGCTGAAAAATCATTCAATAATAAATTATATTCTTTCGCTATTTTTTCCGAAAAAGAATCAAATCCTAAACTAGCAGCATAACTTAATTTCTTCTTACTGTCATTAACAAAATCTAAGAAATAACAAGTATCAAAATTAGTCAAGTTATAATTCCAAACCTGATCACTCCCAGTTATAAAAAAATCATATTCTGAATTTAAAGCTGATATAGTAACTTTATCTACTTTTTTTGTTTTTTTAATTAATTTACGAAACTTTATAAAATTTTTCTTCCTAGGCAATCTAATAAATACATTTATATTTCCAAGTATATATCTAATTAAACCTTTTCGTTTTAAAGCATCTATACTATATGGCCTTGCCAAATACTCACATTGATAATCGATCACATCACACTCATATCCGATATTTTGTAATACTTTTTGCATAGCATAGCATTGCAACATCGCCCCATAATTATCTGCATTTTGAAAAGTAATCGTAGCTATCTTTTTCATCAATTTTTCCCTATCGCATCCATTATTATTTTGCTTAATTGATCAATACTATTTTCAATTCTATACCTACGTGCACACTCTTGATTAAATTTTCCCATTTCTTTTCTTAAGACTTTATCACTAATAAGTTTCTTTAAGCCATCTGTGTATCCATCTACATCATTTGGTTCATATGAAAATCCATTTTTACCATTTTTAACATAATCTTTTATTCCCTGTACATTAGATGTAATTAATGGTAAACCAGCTGCCATTGCTTCAATAGCGGCTATTCCCAACCCTTCCCTTTGAGATGGATGTACAAATATATCAGATACAGATAATATTTCCGGAATATCATATCTATGCCCTAATAAACAAAACTGATCTTCTATATTCAATTTTTTAGCCATTTGCAATAACTCATTTTCCAATTCTCCTCTACCACAAATAATGTATTTCAAATGGGCATCCTTAATATTTGCAATTGCTTTTAGAATAACCATATGATTTTTCCTTTGCTGTAATTCCCCTACAGAAATAATCAATATATCATCCTTATTAACCCCTAACTCATGCCTTTTTAAATCATAATTCACATTAACATTTGAATATTTACCTAAAGACAAGCCTATACCATCTATATGATATACTGGAACTTTAAAATGTTTCTTTGTAAAATTATAATCCTCCCAATTAATTACTGTTATTAAATCACAGAAATGAGACATAATTTTTTCTACTGGATAATATATCCAATTCTTTTTAGGTGCTCCCTTAAAAAAATGATATCCATGCGCTAAATACATCACGATACATCCATTTTTGCGTGACCATCGCGCTGCCAACCTAGTCATTACTCCCATGACTGGTTCATTCGTCCAAATGAAATCATAATTTTTTTCATTAATTATATTCTTTAAATCCTTATAACCCTTAATATTACTAAAATTTATCGGATTTCTTTCAGTTCTTATCTCAAAAAAGTTAACTGTATTTGGAAGTAATTTTTTAATTTTATTCTCATAATCTTCTTTTTTATATCCTTCAGCCTTAGAACATGCAATATCAACATTTGCACCTAACTCAACTAAATGAACTACATGAGGAACTAAAAACTGTATCATCATTACATCTGTTGACGTTACCAATATATTTTTATTTTTAATCATATATTCTAGTCACCCAATCCTTATATTCCTCAACCTTACCTCTGACAACATCCAAATAAGTCATATGCAAATCTTTAGTCAACACACCTGTGTCCCCATCACCAATCACATACTTATCAATGCTGAGCACCGGAGTCATCTCCATTGCAGATCCACACAGGAATGCTTCATCGCATGTATACAGTTCTGTTCTATCAATGGTTCTCTCTACAACAGGAATTCCCTTACCTTTTGCAATCTTAATAACAGTGTCTCTTGTAATACTCTCAAGCACACTGTCTGTCAGCTGTGGCGTAATAATAGTTCCATTCTTTACAATAAAGAAACAAGACCCCGGTCCCTCTGCTACCTTTCCAGCTTCATTTAAGAAGATACAAGTATCATAGCCATTCCGGAGAGCTTCTCTCTGTCCTACACGGCTATTGATATAGTTTGCACCACACTTAATTCTAGGCGAAAGTGTTTCATCACTTATTCGTCTCCACGAAGTTACACATACATTGAGTCCTTTTTTATTGTACTCTGCACTTGTCTTTCCTCTGGGAATAGGTGCCACAAACATGTCAACCGGACCATCAGATCCCCATGAACCAAATCCATCTACAAACAAGGTCTGACGAACCGAAAGATTCTCATCATACTCATTAGCCTTGATCACATCTACAAATGCTTTTTTGAAATCCTCTTTAGTATATGGACAGTCAAGCTGTATCAGCTTTGCTGATCTAAGCAGTCTATCATAATGATCATCCAGTCTGAAAGCATAGAGCTGCTTTTCCTCTTCATTCCAGTAGCAAGGGATTCCCTCAAATACATTGAGTCCGAACTGTGATGTTGGTGCAAGTATATTAATCTTTGCATCATTTACATCAAGTATCTCACCTTTGAACCATATTCTTCTGTGTGCCACATCATATTTCATTTCACATTCCTCCAGTCTATTACTCCACGTCAGGTAAATGTGCCAGCCTGATAATCTCTGCTTCCTCTGCCTGTGCAGCCTCTGCATCGTTCATGGATTCATCCATTTTGTTTTCATATATTTTATCATGCTTGAATGCTTTAAATACGGATTCCAAACCTATCTTTATATCTGCAAAGAATCCATACTTTTCAAACTGATCTACATATTCATTATCATATGTAACCTTTTCATCCCATGAGATGTCATTTCTGCCCTTTATCTGAGCTAGTCCAGTCAGGCCTGCTTTCACTCTGAAACGTTTCTTATATTTCTTATTTAATGTTTCAAAATCTCCTAGCTCATAGGTTACACATGGTCTTGGGCCAACCACTGACATATCTCCCATAAAAATATTAAACAACTGTGGCAGTTCATCTATACTGCTGTCACGTAGTTTTCTGCCCACCTTTGTCACTCTTGGATCATTCTCATAATTGAATAATCCAGCTCCCATGGTCTCAGCATTTACAACCATGGATCTGAATTTCAGCATTTGAAATACCCGTCCATCTTTGGTTCTTCTACCCTGCTTGAAGAAAACCGGTCCTTTTGAATCTTTTTTTATCATTATAGATACAACAATCCATACCGGGGTAAGCAGCACAATGCATATACCCGAGGAAACTATATCAAATACTCTTTTAACAAATAAACTAATAAACTTCATTATTTCCGCCCTTAAAAATTGAATGTATGGAATATATCATCAAATGTCTCAGCTCTTTTTATAACCTCAACGCTCTTACCACATATATCAAGTACCGGAAAGTTTGGCAATATAAATGGCGGCTTCATAACAAGTGAATAAGAACCACAATTACTAATCACAACCGCATCACCAACAGCAAGCTCCCCTGTATAATCCTTATAAAGTACATCTCCTTCAATACATGTAAATCCAACCATGTTCAGTTTCCTGTATTCTGTAGTTGCATTTCCCATATGAATCACTTCTATCGGTGGATTAACACCAGACATACTGATATTCTTCTGACTACCTAGCACGGAAGCTATATATTGTCCTCTTACATTCTTAATGGTCTTTACTGTTCCAACGAACCTCATACAGTCTCCAACCACTGCTGAGCCAGGCTCTATAACTAGCTCCGGCTTAACGTCCTTGTCTTTGAAATATTCTGCAAAAACTGTTGCTGCCGCCTTTGCATAGTCCTTATATTGAGGAATATCTGAAGTAAACTGTTTTTTCAGTTCATCAGACATCTTTCCAAACAGTCCTCCTCCAATATCAATTCTCTCCGGTATTATTCCTAATCTGTCTATTAATTCAACCATTCCCTTTGCTCTGGCTGGCCAATACTCCACCTGTCTTTTAGCAAAATGGCACTGGAAATTCACAAAATGAAGTTTCTCATTATTAATTACAATATCTAGTACCTTCTTAAAGTCTTCACCCTCTGTATCAAATCCAAATCTTGATACAACACCATCCTTCACATCATAATTGCATCGTATTCCAACATTGAATACCACATCACTTTTGTCTGCAAGTAATTCAATATATTCAGCCTCATCTATGGAATCTATATTCACTGTCACTCCAAGACTTAAATATTCCTCGAGCTTTTCGTGATTCTTTATTGGTCCATTCCAAATAATATTCTTTGGATTGACTCCACATTTTAGCGCAAGCTCTACTTCCATCTCAGATACTGTCTCTGCATATCCACCCAGCTCATTTACTATCTTGCAAAGTTTTGGAGTGTAATTCGTCTTATATGAATATGCAATGTTAAAATTGGAGTAGATACTCGAAAAGGCTTCTTTTAACTCCAAAAAATTATTTCTGAACTGTTCAGAATCCAGTAAATAAAAAGCATCTCCAAATTCTTTTCTTAACTCTGTAATTACTTCCTGATTTATTATCATTAGCTTGCTTTCCTCTTTTTTAAAACTATTCTTTCAACAATCTCTTTTACTTCGGTTCTATTTTTATCTAAGACTGCCCTAGGCATTTGACTCACTTCTTCTTCATATGCCTGTAGCTTTTCCATGTTTATTTTAAAAATCTTTTCTATTTCAGAAATATCTGTGATTATTTCGGTATTACAAAAGCTTCTTGATAAAATCGCACGCGTAGAACCAATTCTATAATGTTCCATTATAATTTTCTCTGCCGGCAAATCACCGCATCCAAGTGATGCAATACCTCCAAAACCACACGGAATTCCAGCTTGTTTGATTTTATTAATTAGCATCTCAACTGTTCCATTAGAAAGCAATTCAAACATGAAGTCTAATCCATATGATAAATGTAAATCATTTAATCCTATATGTATCTCATCCATTCCACCGTTATGTAATACTTCATCTAACGATTCAGCGGCCTCTTTTGTTTCAAGCAATAATGTGGTCTTACATCTGCCATCTACTGCATTGAGAAAAGCATTTACATCTTCAGCTGTCTTCCACATGGGAAGCATTATCATATCTGCTCCTGCTGATATGACATCATCTATTTCCTTTTGTGAGTTTTCATTCCAGTGATTTATTCGTACAAGCATTTCCGACTTCGTTAGCAGCGGCTTTATTCGCCTGATGTCATCTATTGTATGCTTAGATTTTACAGAATTCATTCCCTTCTGGCGCTCTTCTTTTCCAAGGCTTTCTAAATCAACCCATATCCTGTCCACTCCATATTTTTCTGCTATTAATGCGACATCTGCATTGTTTGTAATATACATTAATTTAAGCGCCATTGTTTTTCCTTTCAAGCTATCCTAATATCTCCCCACTCTTCACCCAGGTACCATCCTTCACCCTGGCTTCCTTCTTCACTATCGCCCCGCAGTCCACATGACAGCACTTCCCGAGCACTGCACTCGAATTGACCACTCCGTTGGATGCCACTATAGTGAAGTCACCTAGCTCTGCATCACCCACTCTGGCTAGAGGGAGTATTGCTACTCCATCACCTATCTGTGCCATACCCGACACATTGGCTGCCGGTGATACTATACTCGGTATGAGGAAGTTGTATTCCCTGAGCAGCTCTGCGTACCTTCGTCTGAGCTTGTTGTCACCGATTGCGACAAATGCGCAGGGGTACTGGCTGCGGTATTTTAACAAATCACTGCACCTGCCTATGATGTTCTCTCCCTGCACGCTGTCGTCCAGAAAGCTTATTTTTCTGAATACGTGAAGAGATCTGGCTATCTCATATACGTCCCTGCCGTGTGTACCGGCTCCGATGATGAGCAGGTTGAATTCTGTTGGTCTTTTTCTTGTCTTTGCCGCGAGTATCTCAGCCTCAGCTGCCTGTCTTTTGGCTATTACCTCTTCTCTGGTCTGGGCATAAACAGAACGGTATCTTGCCCGTCCGTCTGCGTTTACGCCCACACGGAATCTGGCCTCCCACCGTCCTTCATTTCGCTTGTATATTCCTTTTGTCTTCTCTTCCAAATTCTTGTCCCCTATACTATTCTATGCTCTAAACCACTCTAAAATTAGCATACTATAGGATACGAGTCAATAAATTTCTTGTATTATATATGCTTATCGTTTATATTTTTCTTGTCATTTCTTGTCTTTTTAGGCATAGATATGGTTTTGGATAAAAAATCCCGGCCCACATCAGGATACTTAACTTTATCCTATGACGTGAGCCGGGATGGCTTGTTTCTTTATGCTCTTTGCAATTTAATTTTAATGCTCCAGATTTGCAAACTTTGTGTACTCAGGCAGCCATGCGAGGTTTACGGTGCCGATTGGACCGTTACGCTGTTTAGCAATGATGATCTCTGAGATACCCTTGAGCTCGGTGTCCTTGTTGTAGTAGTCGTCACGATAGATGAACATAACGACGTCGGCATCCTGCTCGATGGCTCCTGACTCTCGAAGGTCAGAAAGCATCGGTCTGTGGTCCGGACGCTGCTCTACGGCTCGTGAGAGCTGTGAGAGTGCCACTACAGGGACTGAAAGCTCTCTGGCGAGTGCCTTAAGCGAACGCGATATGTCTGAGATTTCCTGCTGACGCGATTCTGAGCCTCGTCCTGAGCCTGTCATGAGCTGCAGGTAATCGATGATGACGAGCTTTAAGTCGTGTTCGAGCTTGTATTTACGGCACTTGCTTCGAAGCTCTGATATGCTGATACCCGGAGTGTCGTCTATGATGAGCTCGGAGTCTCCGATGATTCCGGCTCCCTCGACCAGCTTTTCCCAGTCGGCATCAGACAGATTTCCTGTACGCAGTGCCTGCGCATCTACCTTTGATTCGAGTGAGAAAAGACGGTTTACGAGCTGCTCCTTCGACATCTCGAGTGAGAATATGGCTGTACACAGATGTTCGTGGAATGCCACATGCTGTGCTATGTTAAGCACAAAGGCTGTCTTTCCCATTGACGGACGGGCTGCCACGAGCACGAGATCTGACGGCTGAAGTCCCGCTGTCCTGTAGTCAAGATCTATGAAGCCTGTCGGGATTCCTGTTACGGTGCCCTCCTGCTGTGCTGCTTTTTCGATTTTCTCGAGGGCATTCATGACTACAGTACGGATTGGCACGTAGTCACCTGTCTGCCTTGTGGAAAGCAGCTCAAATACATCGTGCTCTGTCTTGTCGAGCACGCTCTCGAGCGATTCCTTGCCGGCGTAGCACTCGTTCTCTATGTCTTCTGTCACATGGATGAGCTTTCGCTTTATGGCATTTTCTTTTACGATATTGGCATAGTACTTGATGTTGGCAGAGGTCGGCACACTGGTGACGAGAGTTCTCACAAAGTCAAGGCTTTGTATTTCCTGCGGCACATCCTTTTCCTTTAAACGGTTCTGGAGTGTGACGAGATCTACAGGCTGACCCTCTGTAAAGAGCTCAACCATGGTCTCAAATATGATGCCGTACTGCTGATGATAAAAATCCTCCCTAAGGAGCATCTCGCTGGCGGTCACTATGGCATCCTTGCTCATAATCATGGAGCCGACCACGGACTGCTCTGCCTCAAGGCTGTTTGGCATTATTCGTTTGATTAATGCTTCTTCCAAGGGGATTCCTCCTATCCTTCAACCACTGATACTGTGAGGTTTGCTGTTACCTTTGGATGAAGCTTGACAGGTACCTCATAGTTTCCGAGTGCCTTGATTGACTCGTTAAGCTGCATCTTTTTCTTATCGAGCTCTAAGCCATGCTGCTCCTTTGCTGCAGCCGATATCTCCTTGGTGGAGATGGAGCCGAAGGTTCTGCCTCCCTCACCTGAGCGCAACTTTACTACTACCTTTGTGTTCTCTACTACCTTTGCGAGTGCAAGTGCACTCTCGTAGTTTTCCTGTGCCACCTTGTCAGCGTGCTGGTTCTGAAGCTTTAAGTCATTTAAGTTCTTTGGAGTAGCCTCTACTCCGAGCTTTTTAGGTATGATATTGTTTCTGGCGTAACCGTCACTTACGTTTACTATCTCGCCTTTTTTGCCTAATGGTTTTACGTCCTGTAATAAGATTACTTTCATTCTTCTATGTCTCCTTCTTTTAGCATTTCGTCCAGTGTATCCTGTATCATGCGCTTTGCCTGCACGATAGTGACGCCTTCAAGCTGTGCTCCTGCCACATTTAAGTGTCCGCCACCGCCCAGCTTCTCCATGATTATCTGGACATTTATCTCGTCGATTGAACGAGAGCTGATATAAATCTTGTCATTGTACTCCGTGAGCACAAATGATGCCTTGATTCCTATTATGTTGAGCAGCTCATTTGCCGCCTGTGCGCCGACGATTGTCGGGCTCTCCACATTCTCGCTAGGGCATACCGATATGGCAAACGAGCCCCTGTATACCTCTGCATGGCGTACGGCCTCGGCTCTTGCCTTGTAGCATGCCATGTCGTTTCTAAGCATCTTTCTGACGCGTGTTACCTCTGCGCCTGAGCGCTTCAAAAAGGCTGCGGCCTCAAATGTACGCACGCCTGTCTTCGTCATAAAGTTGTTGGTGTCGATGAGGATTCCTGCGTAGATGCAGTCTGCCTCTGTCGCATTGATCTTGACTCCGTCGTTGAAGTACTGCAATACCTCTGCGACCATCTCACACGCACTCGATGCATACGGCTCGATGTATGAGAGTATAGGATTCTCTATTATCTCGCTGCTTTGTCTGTGGTGGTCAAATACGACTATCTTTCCTGTCTTTCTGAGAAGCTCAGGGCACTCTGTGTAGCTTGGCCTGTTGGTGTCCACCACCATGACAAGCGTATCCTTGCTCACCATCTCGAGGCCCTCCTCACTATTTATAAACATGTCTGTTGGATAGCCCTTTGCCTCTGAAAATGTCTCCATGAGAGGTCTGACTGAGCTTGTCGGGTCATTTATTACTATCTGTGCCTTTTTGTCGAGATTCTTGGCTGCACAGTATATGCCTATGCCCGCTCCGAGCGAATCTACATCTGTGATGCTGTGACCCATGATAAGCACATTCTCACAGGTCTCAATGATTTCCTGAAGCGCCTGTGCCTTGACTCTCGCCTTTACCCTTGTCTTGCTCTCCACCTGCTTTGACTTGCCGCCAAAATACAGGATATCATTGTGATCCTTTATAACTACCTGATCACCGCCTCGTCCGAGGGCCAGGTCTATGGCATTTCGCGCATATACGTAGTTTTCATTATACTTATCGCTCTTTATACCGATTCCGATACTGAGTGTGACCGCCATCTCGTTGCCGACCTTTATAGCCTTGACCTCGTCGAGCACCTTGAACTTGTCCTCCTTCATGCTGTCAAGGTACTTGTACTTGAACACCACGAAGTATTTGTCGTTTTCTATCTTTCTGACAAGTCCGTCATACTTGGCAAAGTACTGGTTTACACGCCTGTCGATAAGTGCAACGAGCAGTGACCTCTTTACGTCCTCTATGCTGTCGAGCGCCTCATCATAGTTGTCAATATACACAAGCGCTGAGACCTGCTTCTGCTCTGTGATTTCCTTCTTGCATCGATAAAGCTCCGACTCATCAAATACGTACAGCGCCGTCAAAAACTCGTCTGCCTCATTTGTGTCGATTATCTCATTTTCCTCTGCGATAGAGTTGAAATATATTCTTTTGACGGACAGTCTGACTATGCTGTCCTCTTCCTCGTTTACTATCTTGAAATCTGTCGGCGCATCACTCTTGGTGAGAAGCTCCCTGGTCACTGTCGGGAAAAGTGTCGTGATGGATTTGTGATAGCTTTTATCCACACCCATGAGCTCTGCGAATTTGTCATTTACCCAGAGTATCTTGCCGGAGTACTCAAGCAGGGCATACGGCACCTCAAACTCATTAAGCAGCCTCTTCTGCACCGATGAATACTGGGTTGCAAAGCTAATCAGCTCATTGGCAACAACTGACTTGCTTCTGACATACAAAAGCAGCACGAACGCAAAGTAAAACACTGTAAAGCCTACCATGCCATAGCCAAGCTTTCTGTCATAGCGCAGTGCTATTCCGTCAGCACATATCCACACAAACGTCAGATATAGCGGCCAGCACATGTAGCTTTTCAGCCTGCCCTTGAATTTTATTTTTTTCTTCATTTTACTCTCCTTATCCCCGGTGCGCTGCGCTGATACTGCCGGTGCAACGGTTGCGGTTTCGAGAATGTACTACAAATTAATAGTTACCGACCACACCTTTGTGCAGCCCGCATCGATTGATATACCTATTAGAGAGTATACCACTTTGTGGGGATTATTCCTAGTACTATATTTATCAGTTTGGAATTACAGGAGTTCAGGGCAATCCTGTGTAATCTAAGCACAATTCTATGCAATCTAAAAAGCACCGCATATATCTGATATTGATATGATACATGCGATGCTTTCTGTGTGCTCTCATCTTCCGGTATTCATTTTGATTAAATATAATTACTTCTCAGTCTTATCCGCAGCTATCTCAGCAATTGACTTTGTAAGACCTGCAATCCCCTGAATCTCTGAAGGGATGATTATCTTTGTAGCCTTGCCGTCTGCTGCCTTGGCAAATGCCTCCAAGCTCTTTATCTGGAGCACTGCGTTATCCGGATTTGCCTCCTTCAACATGCGCAGTCCGTCTGCATTGGCCTGCTGTATCTTGAGGATAGCCTCTGCCTGACCTGCTGCCTCCTGGATTGTTGCCTCCTTCTTTGCCTCTGCGCGAAGGATGGCTGCCTGCTTTTCAGCCTCGGCGTCGAGGATGACTGACTCTTTATTTCCCTCTGCAACAAGGATTGTCGATTTTTTCTCACCCTCTGCACGAAGAATTGCCTCTCGTCTCTCACGCTCTGCCTTCATCTGCTTCTCCATGGCATCCTGGATGGCCTTTGGAGGTATGATGTTCTTGAGCTCGACACGGTTTACCTTGATGCCCCATGGATCTGTTGCCACATCGAGTGTTGCGCGCATCTTGGTGTTGATTGTCTCACGGCTGGTGAGTGTCTCATCAAGCTCTAAGTCTCCGATGATGTTACGAAGTGTTGTGGCTGTGAGGTTCTCAATTGCCATAATTGGATTCTCTACTCCGTATGCGTAGAGCTTTGGATCTGTAATCTGGAAATATACAACGGTGTCTATCTGCATTGTTACATTATCCTTTGTGATTACAGGCTGTGGTGGGAAATCTACCACCTGCTCCTTTAAGATGACTTTCTTTGCTATTCTGTCGATAAATGGCACCTTGAGGTGAAGTCCTACGCTCCATGTAGTGAGATATCCTCCCAAACGCTCAATTACCATCGCATGTGCCTGTGGCACGATTTTGATGCAGTTTACCAGTACTATAAGTACGATTACGAGTAACACTGCAAGTGCTATTAATCCTTCCATTTCCGGTTAAGCCTCCTTTACCCTTTTTACAATTAATTTTACTCCGCTTATCTTTACTACCTCGATAAGCTCGCCTTTTCTTATGACCTGTGTCTCGTCCTGCGGTCTGACTGTCCACTCCTGACCGTTTACAACGGCTTTTCCCGTCTGCTTCATGCTGTCAGCATCCTCGGTGAGCACAGCTCTTTCTCCTACCAGACTGTCCACATTTGTCTTCACTGTCCTGGAATTGATGTACTTCCCGGCCCATGGCTTTGTGAGAGCTAAAAGCACGACTGAAACGAGTATAAATGCAATTCCCTGAACCACGACATTGCCGCCAAGCAGTGCGATTATAAACGCTACAAATGAGCCTGCCGCAAACCATATGGATGTGAGCCCGACTGTCATAAGCTCAACTAAAACAAAAACTACGGTGGCTGCCAACCAGAAAACAATGTATGTATCCATTTGAACCCTCCCTTTTTATTAGTATTTGTTTTATATTCATTTTATACTATGTAATTTGATTATGCAACAAATATTAATTTTTTAAACATAAAACATTTTTAACCTAAAAAATCCCGACCACCATCCGGTAGTCGGGATTTATCATACATTTATCTTATTCGCAAACGTATGGCATAAGAGCAAGATGACGTGCTCTCTTGATTGCTACTGTAAGAGCTCTCTGGTGCTTTGCACAGTTTCCTGTGATACGGCGTGGAAGGATTTTTCCTCTCTCAGAGATGTATCTCTTTAATTTGTTTGTATCTTTGTAATCAATGACATTGTCTTTTCCACAGAATACGCAGACTTTTTTTCTTCTACGCATTGGTCTTCTCTTCATTGATGAACCATCAGCTGATTTATTGTAAGCCATTTTTGTTACCTCCTTGAATATTTGTCCTCGTGGACACTACTAATTGAATGGAAGCTCCTCGTCGATTCCGTCCGGAATGTTCATGAAGCCATCCCCAGCAGCCTGGCTAGGTGCAGGTCTGTCTGCCGGTGCAAATCCACCTGCATTTCCTGATGCGGCTGATTTGGACTCTGCAAACTCTGCATTCTCAACCACGACGTCAGTGGTGTATACCTTCTGTCCGTCCTTGTTTGTATAGCTGCCGGTCTGGATTCGACCCTCAACAACAAATTTTGTTCCTTTACGGCCAAATCTCTCAAAAAATTCTGCTATCTTTCCAAAAGCTACGCAGTTGATGAAATCCGTTGACTGCTCCTCTGCATTCTTGCTGTAGCGTCTGTCTACCGCAAGTGAAAATCTTGCTATTGCAAGTGAGTTGTCCCCCTGGGCATAGCGGATTTCTGCGTCTCTGGTTAATCTACCCATAAGTATTACTTTGTTCATAATACAATCTCCTATTTTCTTATACTATGCCTCGTCTTTTCTAACGCATAAGAAACGAAGAACATTGTCCATGATACGAACGTCCTGCTCGATTTCTGCTGGGACTGTTCCCTCAGCATCGAACTGGATGAAGTAATAAAAGGCCTCAGTCATGTGCTGAATCTCGTAAGCTAATCTCTTCTTACCAGCCTCCTCAACTTCTGTAACAGTACCGCCGGCACGTGTGATGTACTCTTTTGCCTTCTCGACTACTGCTGTTCTCGCATCATCCTCGATCTTTGCACTAACGACGAGTGCTAATTCATATTTGTTCATGCGAATGTTACCTCCTTTTGGTCTCTGGCTCATAAATCTGATTATGAGCAAGGAATTTTATATCACGAGTCTAGATAATAACATGAATCATGGTACTTTTCAAGGGGTTTTTGCAATTTTTCTTTAATTTTTATTATGTCGGGACATGCGCTGTTTCTATTACTCAAGCCTGCTTCTTCGTGAGACCGCGGTCATTTTTCTCGACCAGCTTTCTCGGCACCATAACCTGGTGTCCGCAGCCCATGCACTTCAGGCGGAAGTCTGCTCCGACACGCATGATTTCCCACTCGCTGCTGCCGCACGGATGTGGTTTTTTCAGTTTTACGATATCTCCTACTGCGTATTTATCCATCCTATATTCCTTCTCTACCTATATCTGCCATATTATATACTATGATATGAGGGTCAAAAGGTATTTTGCCCTCATACTACACCTCTATCTGCTCAAATACAGAGCCCAGTCCCTGCTGTATCAGAAGGTCTGCTCTTGCGTCCATCGGTGTGGTGGACTTGTTGATAAGCACGAGCTTGTTTCCGGTGTAATAGTCTATGAGGCCTGCCGCCGGATATACCGCAAGTGATGTTCCGCCCACTATGAGCACATCGGCGTGACTGATGTAGTAGATTGCATCCTCAAGCGTTTTCTGATTTAAGCCCTCCTCGTACAATACGACATCCGGCTTTACCGGGCCGCCGCACTTTGGACATTTTGGCACGTCTGTCGAGTTGAGGATTTCCTCTGCGCTTACAAACTGCAAGCATCTCTCACAGTAATTTCTCAGCACACTGCCGTGCAGCTCCATTACATTTTTGCTGCCGGCCTTCTGGTGCAGTCCGTCTATGTTCTGCGTCACAACACCCTTAAGCTTTCCGGCTTTTTCAAGCTCTGCCAGCTTGTAATGCGTGATGTTCGGCTCTGCATCAAGGCAGAGCATCTTGTCACGGTAGAATCGGTAAAACTCCTGCGGATGCTTCCTGTAAAATGTATGGCTCAGGATGGTCTCGGGCGGATAATCATACTTCTGATTATAAAGTCCGTCCACGCTTCTGAAATCAGGTATGCCACTCTCGGTTGATACACCTGCTCCGCCGAAAAATACAATATTGTCCGAAGCCTTTATCCACTGCAAAAATGTTTCTACACTGCTGTCATTGTTACCCATATGTATCCATCCTTTCTTCTTTTCTTCTTTAAATTGCTGCCTATTATTTTTTGAGCAACACTTTTATAGCTTTCGCACCAGCTTGTCCACATCTGCATTCAGTCCAAGCACCATCACTGCATCGTCTGCCTTGAACACATAGTCCGGCAGCGGAAGCACGCGATTCTTTCCGGCTTCCTTTACTGTAACGATATTTACATTGTATTTCTGACGCACATTATTTTCCATGATGCTCTTTCCTACCCAGCCTTCAGGTGGATTTATCTCGTAGATTGAGTAATCATCATTTAATGCCACATAATCAAGCACATGGTTGGCGCTGTATTTCTTTGCCACTCGTTCTGCCATGTCGCGGTCAGGATAGATAACCTCATCCGCACCGTTTCGAAGCAGGAACTTGGCATGCACATCCCTGTTTGCCTTGCTGATGACGTATTTTCCGCCCATCTCCTTCACGAGACTTGTTATCTCAAGCGAGCTCTGGAAATTGGTGCCGATACATACAAAAATCAAATCGAAATTGTTGATTCCGAGTGCTTTTACTACCTGTGGGTCGGTACAGTCACCTATCTGCACCTTGGTCACGTCATAGATTAAATCCCTGACCTTGGCCTCGTCCTTGTCCATCACCATAATGTCGTTTCCGTTTTTTATCAAATCCGCACACAGATGGTGTCCGAATTTACCCATTCCAATAATTAAAATTGATTTCATTGCGTTTCTCCTTATCCTTATCCAATGATAACTTTTTCCTCCGGAAGCTCTATATTGGCTTTATCCGGTCTATGCACAAACGAAAGCACAAATGTCATACTTCCGATTCTTCCACAATACATCATAATTATGATAATTATGCGTCCTACTGTATTTAAATCTCTTGTGATGCCTGTTGTCATGCCGACCGTACTGATTGCAGAGTATACCTCAAACAGTACATCGTCCATCTCCATATTGGATGTGGCAAGTATAGCTATCACCGCTGTAAGTCCAAGCACCAGATTGATGATAAGCACCATTCCGGCCTTTTTGATTACCTCACTGCTTATTTTCCTGCCAAACACATTGCAGCCGTTGCATCCTCTCAGATACGAAACAATATAGATTATCATGACCGCCATGGTTGTGGTTTTGATTCCACCGGCTGTCGAGCCCGGGCTTCCTCCTATGAACATGAGCACTATAGTCAAAAGCTTGCTCTCCGGTGTCAGTGCTGCTGTGTCTACTGTATTGAAGCCTGCCGTTCTCGCCGTAACTGAGCCGAATAACGATGCAAATACGGCACCCGGTGTGTCCATGCCTGCTATGGTATTGTTTTTTTCAAAAATATACATAAACAGTCCGCCACCGAATACGAGTATCAGTGTGGTTGATATTACTATCTTGGCGTGGAGCGAGTATCTGCTAAGCTTAAACTTTTTGATTCTGACCTCATTCCATATGGTAAAACCAATACCACCTATGATGATAAGCAGCATGATTGTGATATTGACTAACGGGTCTGCGGCATATTTTGTAAACGATGAGTACTCCTCGTTTATGCCCATCAGGTCAAAGCCCGCATTGCAAAATGCAGATATCGAGTGGAACACCGAGAAATATATGCCTCTTAATATGCCAAAATCCGGTATGAAGCGGATTGCTAAAAGCACCGCTCCTATGCCTTCGATAAGGAAGGTTCCCCTTATTATCACGCTGAAAAGCCTAACTATTCCACCAATCTCGAGTGCATTGACACTCTCCTGCATCAGATCCCTCTGTCTGAGTCCGATTTTTTTGTGCAGAAGCATGGAAAATGCCACACCGATTGAGATGAAGCCCATGCCTCCTATCTGAATCAGCACCAGAATTACAAGCTGCCCTATGATACTCCAGTGTCTGAAGGTGTCAAACACAACAAGACCTGTCACACAGGTTGCGCTTGTTGCCGTAAAAAGTGAGTCCAGAAAATTGGTCCATTGTCCGTCTCTTGAAGAAAACGGAAGGCTCAGCATTATAGCCCCTGATAATATTGTCAGAAAAAAGCCAACTGCGATGTATCTGAACTCTGACAGGTTCTTATGTCGTTTTTTTATGTCATGTTTTATATCGTTCATATCCAATCCTAACTATTTGCTGCAGAATGTATTATTGTCAGCTTACAGAAGCTGTTTGTATATATCCCTCTTGCTGACACCTCTGTCCTTTGCCACGAGCTTCATGGCTTCCTTCCTGTCGATGCCCTGTGACTCATAGTGTGCCATATGCGCTTCAAGAGGCATGGCTTCCCAGCTTTCCTGCTGCTCCTTTGCTATTTCAGCCACGTTTCTGCCACAGATTACAAGCACATACTCGCCTCTTGGCTCCTGTGTCCTTGAACGCTCCAAAAGCTCCGAAAATGTAGTCTGCACCTTTTCCTCGTGCTTTTTCGTAAGCTCCCTGCACACGGTAAGCTCTCTGTCCCCGAGCGCATTGTAAAGCTCTGTGACTGTCTTTATAAGATGATGAGGCGCCTCGTAGATGATGATTGTCCGAGTCTCGTTTTTAAGCTCATCAATGACGCTCGCGCGTTCCTTTTTATCCCTCGGCAAAAATGCCTCAAACGCAAACCTCCTGGTCGGCCTGCCCGACATGGTGAGCGCTGTAATGCACGCTGCTGCCCCGGGAAGCGAGGTAACAGGCACGCCCTCCTCGTAGCAGATGCGCACAATGTCCTCACCCGGGTCAGAAATGCCGGGTGTTCCTGCATCAGTGATGAGGGCTATATTTTTGCCCTCCTTAAGCTTTGCCACAAGCTGGTAGGCTTTATCTATCTTGTTGAACTCATGATAGCTCGTCATGGGTGTCTTTATCTCAAAATGATTGAGCAGCTTTATGGAGTTTCTCGTATCCTCCGCTGCGATGAGGTCTACCTCCTTAAGTGTGCGCAGCACACGGAATGTGATGTCCTCCAGATTTCCTATCGGAGTTGCGCACAGATACAGTGTTCCTGTCATATGATTCTCCTGTTATTTTCCGTTATTCCGGGGCTTATCGCCGTATATCTCATATATCTCATCCGTGTATACATTAGGCTCCTTGTATACAACTAACGGTTTTTCGATGGTTATACGGCTTTTGCCGCCCTTTAATCCCTCTATGAGCACCATGTTTGGCTCCCTGTCCGCGTAGGGATGCACAAGGCGCATGCGCTTTGGCTCGATATGATATTTCATCATCGTGCTAAAAATCTCTGCCAGCCTGAATGGTCTGTGAACCATGTAAAAACGCCCATTGAATTTGAGCATTTTTGCGCTCTCCCTGACTATGTCATCCAGTGTACACCTTACCTCGTGGCGCGCTATAGTCATAGCATCGTCTGCATTTTTGATACCATGCTGGCCTATCATATACGGCGGATTTACCGTCACCACCTCCACGGACTCTCGACCGAAAATCTCCGATGCATTACACACATCTCCCTCTTCTATGGTCACTTTGTCCTCAAGATGGTTATATTTCACACTTCTTCTTGCCAGGTCTGCACACTGAGGCTGAAGCTCAAGCCCGCTGTAATGCTCTCCGTTATTTTTTGCCTCAAGAAGTATCGGAATCACACCGTTTCCGGTGCACAAATCCACAGCTCTCTCGCCGCGCTTTACCTTTGCATAGTCAGATAAGAGCACGGCGTCTATGCCGAAGCAGAACAGCTTTGGATCCTGTATGAGCCTATAGCCCTTGCGGCACAAATCGTCCAGTCGCTCATTACTGTGTATCAGTGCTTCCATTGTCTTTGTCCCTGTTGTAATCTTTATTATACTCTTTATTATAGTTTTTGTTCTTGTAATCCTTGTTGCGGTTGTATTTCTGCTTGTTTGGTCTGTTTTTGCCGCCCTTGTACGGCTTTTTGTAACCGTCCTTATTTTCTCTGCCGACATTTGCAGCATTTACTTCATTTGTCTCATTTGCAGAAGCTTCCGCTGCCTCTATGTCCGCCCTGTACGGACGTCTTTCTCTGTTGTCACGCTTATCACGGCGCTCGCGATATTCATTTTTGTTGTCACGGTGTCCACGGTTTCTCTGCGGTTTCTCCTGTGACTTATCCTCCATCGTCTCGTCGCCGCTATCCTCGAGATCCTTGAGCTCGCGAAGCTCCTCTTCGGTGAGCTTTACATCCTTTTTCTGGCGCGGCTTTAAGCGCAGATCATCTACAGTGTACTCACGAAGCTCCTTCTCCTCGCCGTTGTCAATGACAACACGCACGAGCTGCCTGAGCACGCTGACTGACTTGACCTCTCTGATGATTCCATCAGGTGTCTTCACCTTTTCTCCCACTGACGGCATTCTGCTGTTCAGATACTCATATGTATCCTGCTCATACTTGAGACAGCACATAAGCCTTCCGCACACACCTGATATCTTGGTTGGATTGAGCGAGAGATTCTGCTCCTTTGCCATCTTTATGGAAACCGGCACAAAATCTGCCATATAAGAATGACAGCAGAGCGGTCTGCCGCAGATTCCGATGCCGCCCATCATCTTGGTCTCATCCCTGACACCGATCTGACGAAGCTCTATTCTGGTGCGGAATACCGCTGCCAGATCCTTTACGAGCTCCCTGAAGTCAATTCTGCCGTCCGCTGTAAAGTAAAACAGCAGCTTGTTTCCGTCAAAGGTATACTCTGCATCCACCAGCTTCATCTCAAGGCCGTGCTTGATGATTTTCTCCTTGCAGATGGCAAATGCCTCTTTTTCCTTTTCCTTATTTCTCTCAACCGTTTTCTCATCCTCGTCGGTTGCCACTCTGATGACAGGCTTAAGCGGTGAAACCACCTTATCATCATCCACCTCCTTCGGCGGAATGAGGACAGTTCCCATCTCTATGCCTCTTGCTGTCTCCACAATAACATGCATTGCCATGTCGAGGTCGAAATCAGCCGGGTCAAAGTAATATATTTTGCCTGCTGTCCTGAATCTGATACCAACTATTTTTGTCATGTGATTAGTTCTCCTTTATGGTCATAAGCAGCAGCTCAATTACCAGATCAAAATTGACGTTTGCGTTAATTCTTATCTTCGCCTTCTCAAGTGCCTCAAGTATTGCCTCGATTCCCTGATAGGAATGCTTTGCTGCCTGTTTCTTTATATCATAGACCTCATCCTTGAATATAAGTCCGTTAACATCGTTTGTCGCCTTCATATACAGCACATCTCTGTACCATACCATAATCAGGTCAAAATAATCCTGCACCTTAAGCTTGTACTCAGCTATCTGCTTTACCGCTGCGCCCAGCTCGTAGAGATCTATGTCATCGAGGCGCTTTATAAGCGACAGTGCCGACTCCTTTAGCTCGTTGAACTCGTCTGATGAGGCGAGCTTAACAGCCTTTCCGACGATGCCCTGTGCAAATGCGGCACTGATATCTGCCTGATAATCCGGAATATGCTTTTCGTTCATCAGGTATGCCTTTATCACCTCGTCCTTTACCGACTTCATATTGAGTGTGATGCAGCGCGACCTGATGGTCTGCAGAAAGCTGTCTGCATTGGTGGTGAGAAGCATGATGACCGCATATGCCGGTGGCTCCTCAATGGTCTTTAAAAGCGCGTTCTGCGCCTGCTGGTTCATTTTTTCAGCCTCATCCACTATGTAAATCTTGTATTTACTGCTGTACGGCTTTATCACTATATCGTTGTTGAGCTGTGTCCTGATATCGTCAACCGATATGTTGTTGGGCTTTTCATGACTGACATATATGATATCAGGGTGATTGTGGTCATCTGCCTGATGGCACGATTTGCACTCTCCACAACCATCTGTGCCCTCCTTCTCACACTGCAGTGCCCGGGCAAATGCCTCGGCTATCATCATTTTGCCGGACAGCTGTGGTCCGTTTATTATATATGCATGTGAGACCTTTCCCATTGATATGGCATTTTGCAGATGCTCTATTATCTGCTCATTTCCTACTATATCCTTAAATCCTGCCATAGCTGCTGCCTCCGTTTTAGTCTGCCTGTGTCTGTTATAGCTTTTATCTCCTACGTGAGTATATCAAGCAACAGTCCACGTATCTCTCCGATTCTTGCAAGTATGGACAGATGATCCTTCTCATCCTCCACCAGCTCTGATGCCAGCTCATCCAGATTGCTGTCTATCAGTCTTATTATACCATAAACTCTGTGCCTTCCTCTCCTGTCGAGGAAATTTTCTCTGGAAAATTTATGCGATCTGTAGACCACCTCATTCAAAAAGTCCTTTATGAGCCCGCGATATCGCTTCATGTCCCTGATGTCCATATGCTCGGCTATTCTGTTGCCCTGTGCTGTGATATCCTGCATCAGCGCATCTACCTTTGCCTGGAGATCAGCGTCTGTTATGGCGCTGGCCAGTGTGAATTTGAACGAGCCGTCACCTGCCTGTGTTTTTTGTGCATCAGGAACCTGTGTCACCTGATTTACTTCATTTACTCTGACTGCCATGAGGCTGCCTCCTTATTCGTTTCCGGTTACATTTATGTGCAGGCCGTAACCATCATCTTGCTCTGCAATTAGGAACTCTGTCGTATGTATGCTGAAATCTCGGCAAGCACAGTATCCATATCATCATTTATGAAGCGACGTGTAATCCCCGCCCCATGCAGCTTCTCCTCAGAGAAATCTGATGCGTCTGCCAGAAAACGGCGGCACATCTCCTCATATTTAGGCACCTGCTGCCCCTTTTCCCGGTGAATGGCGCGTATCAGACGGTCGCCATCTTCCACCTCCACATAGATTGGCAGTACCTTGTCACTGCCAAAATAATCGCGTATCTTTGTGTAAGACTCGAGCGTTCCGACTGTCAGATAGCTTTTGCAGCGAAGGTCTATATCATCATCGTTTACCGTGAAATACTTCCACACGCCGTACACTGTATTGTACTCGCGAAGCTCTATGATACGCCCCTGTGCACTGAGCCTTTTTACATCCTCTTCATTGCAGAAATGATAATCCTTATCCTGTGTCTCTCCGTCCCTTATCGGGCGCGTGGTATACGGGATAATCCTGCTAAGCATTAGTGAATCATCCTGCAGTATTTTGTTGTATATAGTGTCCTTGCCTGATGCGCTTTTTCCCATCACGCAGAAAATCTTACCCATCTGTAAACCTCTTAATATTGTAATTAGTATAAATACGATTGTTTGCTATGTCAAACTGTTGCTTGCTACAGCACCGCAACAAACTTCCACATATTGGCATCCGGATCAAAATACAGGCCATCCACTTCAAGACCTGAATTTACAGCCTTTATTACATCATCTATGAGCTTGTCGTTCATTATCTCTCCCGGCACCACAAGCGGTATCCCCGGCGGATATATATTTATAAAGGCACCGCTCACCTTCCCGCTTGCCTTAAAGGCATAGACCGCCTGATGGTCTGCATCATAGGCGTCATACATTTCCATTACGGCAGGCAGCTTTTGATATATATCTGTGTCCATTTTGACCGGCAGGTAAAATTTATGTACTACGCCCTCCTGCTTTAATATATCATAAAACTCTTCAAAATCAGACTTATATTTTTCGAGCTGTCTGTCTATTTCAATCAAAGCATCCGCAAGCCTGTCAAAGCCCTCATCCGTATCCATGACAGACGCCAGCGCCAGTACATAATTGCCCGCCGCCATCTCAAGCTGCAGCTCATATTTTTTGAGCAGAAGCTCAAGCAGCGTATGTCCATTCATAGCCTCTTTCGTAAATATAATAATCTTTGACTCGTCAAAATCATATGCCTCGTCAGCAGAAAAATCACTTTTTCTGACCACGTTCAGATGCGAAAGTCCGCTGACCTTCTGATAAAATCTGTCAAGTTTGCTCCTAAGCTGTGCAAAGGCTGTCTCTTTGTTATCGCGCACATAGTGTATGCAGCGCTCTATGCCTGTCATAAGCACATATGACGGTGAGCTTGTCTCATAAATGCCGAGAAACTTCTCCACTGCTCCTTCACGCATCCCACCAAGCAGCAGAAGCGCTGTCTGTGTAAATGCCGGAAGCGTCTTGTGCAGGCTCACTATGACCGCATCGGCCCCGAGTGCTATGGCATTTTGAGGGAAGCCGCCTCCAAAGCCAAAGTGCGCGCCATGTGCCTCGTCAACTATGAGTAAAGCTCCATGTGCATGTGCCACAGATGCTATTGCCGCCACATCGGAAACCACGCCATCGTATGTAGGCGATGTTATCACAACCGCTTTTATGTCGGGATTTTCATCAAATGCCGCCCTTATCTGCGCCTCGGTTATCTGTCCCTGCAGTCCTGTCCGTGTAATTTCAGGGTATGTAAACACCGGGTGAAGCTGCCTTAAGTAAAGCGCATGATACACCGCCTTGTGACAGTTCCTTGCTACAAGCACCTTGTCTCCCCTTTTTGTGGCCGCAGATATTGCTGCCAGTATACCGCAGGTGCTTCCGTTTATAAGAAAATATGCATGCTTTGCACCGTAAAGTGCCGCTGCCTCAGCCTGCGCCTCCTTTATAATGCCCTCAGCGTGGTGCAGATTGTCAAAATTGTCTATCTCTGTAATATCAATAGCATACGGGTCCAGCCCTGCACCTATATCACTGCCACGACGCTTATGCCCCGGCATGTGAAACGGATAAATATTTGATTGTGAATTATTTATCAGTTCTTTTTCCATTTAAGTACCTATATATCCTTTTTAGCCCAGAAATCTTCCAAGCTCCGGCATCCAGTCATCATAAAATATTTCGTCATTGCAGAACGCGCTCCAGACCGGTGTGAGGAAATCAAGTATCAAATCAAGTGTCTCCTCCCAGCCTGCATTCGCATATGCCCTCTGCTGTCGTGTCAGCCTCTTACAATACCGCTCCCAGCGCCCTCTCATATAAGCATAGCTGCGATAGCCATACACCTGCTCAAGCCGGTGCATGCTCACTGTCTTCGGCTTATTTTTCGCTCTAACCTTAAAAATATCAATTATCTGCCTTCCGCTGACCGAATATCTCTTAAGTATCTCATATGCATCACCATATGGTTTCATATCGCTAACCAGCTCAAGCTTATCCATTATCTCAAACAGCTGTTCTCCGAGCCTGGATTCAGGCGAAAAAATACAAACATCTGCGTCTCCATAAAAGCTATTCATAAAAACAATATTTTTAGTCATGGGAACTCCTGCATCCGCTTCATTAAGGCGCTCAAGCCTCACTGCAAACGGTACTTCCCCGCCATCACACATAGCGCTTAGATTCCACGTGTGTATCAGCGGCTGCATATCACTGGCATCCGGTTCATTAGCTGATACCTTTGCCGTCTGCTTAGGTAATTCTGCATTAGTCCATACCACATCACTGTGACTGTTAAGCCCTGCATTGCCTATAATGATATTGCGCAGTACATCAAACGGCGTACCATTATCCCCTGCCCTGCCACCGGGGCTGCCATATACATAATAAAACGCCAGCTTTTCTCCTGTTAAAAAATACGGCTTTTGAAGCCACAGCACTTTTCCCAGACCGGCATTATTTATGCGCCAGAGAAAATCCTGCTTCACGTACTGCCATAACACATCGCTGTACGATAATTTTTTCTCATCGCTTATATGTCTTAAATCTACCCTCACTACAACCATACTCCTATGAAGCTTTGCACCTTCTTTACCACGCGCCTCGCCCTTGCATAATCCATGAGCACGGAAATATCCTTGTCCGTATCCGCTATGTACGACTGTACAGCTGCCTTGAAATCATTGCGGTCCAGTCTCGACTCATACTTCAGGCAGTCGCATATCACACGTTCTTTATCATAGATTCCAAAGGTATTGCCTCCAAGCTCAATGGTTGTGGCTCCAAGCATAAGTGCCGTGGGCTCCGTATAAAACGGGATAATTCTGGGATAGTCCATCTTAAAACGCGATTTTGATGTGTTTTTGTCCACGGCAAGCGTCCATCCGTAAGGCTTCTCCTTTATATAGCCATAGGCGTAAAGTGCACTTTCCATGCAAAGCATTGCATCCGGAAAAAGTGCCGCGACAAGTGCATCCTCAGAAAAATCATCCACGCGGTCGGTGTAATAGCCGTTTCTGATGCGGACAAGCTTCCCCTCCCTGACAAGCGTGTCAATTCGCCTGTAGTCTATACCAAGCCTTGTAAGCTCTTCTTTTTTCACTATTCCGTTGTGCTTTTCCATGGCATCAGCTATGATCGTCTGTACCTGTTGTATATTCATTACTGCTTCTCCATCCCTTGCTTATCGGCTAAAAGCCTCTTGGCATCACGTAATCCAAGCTGATACAGGCTCTCAAGCTTATTAGGATCCTTTTCTATCTTGCTTATTTTAATGTGCTCCGACGGCCTTAACACCTTAGCAATGCCCTGCTTTTCAAGCTCCTTAAGATGCTCAAGCTGATAATTGTACATGATATGCCTGTTTGAAAATGCCTCGTAAAACCTCGGAAAACGCTTTTTGTATACAGATGTAAAGAGCCTTGGCATAGGCTTTTTTACATAGTCGGCAGGCTTTGTCAGCACGACAACCACTCTGTCATAGCCCATATCAAGCATATGCTCATATGGGATACTGTCCGTCACCGCACCATCCAGATACCACTCATTCCCCAGCTTCACAGGCTTTGACACTACAGGCATGGAGCCCGATGCCCTGAGAACATCCATCTGGTCAAAGACACTCTTTATCTGCACATATTCAGGCTTACCTGTCCTGATATTCGTCACAACCGCATAAAATGGGATATCCGACTTCTTATATTCCTCATCATCAAACGGGTCAAGCTCTCTTGGTACTGTATCATAGGCATATTTCGTGCTTACTATATTTTTCTCCCGAAGAAGCGGCCTGATACCCATATAATTTTTGTCACTGTTAAACCTCTTATTGTATCGTATAACCCTGCCGCGCTGCTTTGACAGCAGATTCACTCCAAAAAGTGCTCCCGCCGAAACACCGATAACAGCATCAAAGCTAATATCATGGTCCATAAAACAGTCGAGTACTCCGGCTGTATACATACCTCTCATGGCTCCACCCTCAAGCACGAGGGCGCATCTTTCATCACTCATTTCTGCCTCCAATTATAATGTCATAATAAAAAATGTATTAATATTTATGTCGGCCGCTGAACTTCAGATTGTCTCTCCTTCTGCGCCGTTTTCTTTCAAGCTTGTGCTCTCTGAAGCGCTCGCGCTGCTCCTTCTTAATGCTCCATTTGTGTTTCAACACATATATATTGTCTGATATTCTTCTAAACATGAAAATACTCAGAATAATCACTGCGATAAGTACGAGCACCCAGAGAAAATATACCGGCTTTATCCTTATTATATCACTTTCCAAATTCTGTCTGCTGTTCTCATCAAAGTACGACAGATCGACCTTTGCTCCCGATTTCAGCAGATCCACACAGCCTACCACATGATCACAATACTTGTATCTGACCGTAGCAAGAGCATCCTTGTTGTCGGACTTCATGTCAGCAGCTTCCCTCTTAACGCTTGAAAAATCCGCGTTGTTTGGCAAAACAACATAGTTTTCCGACACCTTTGCATACATGCCGTGCTCATTCATCACGCCCAGATCCGGCGTATTGTCAGTAGCTGCGCTGTTTTCATTTTCAGCTATGCTTAGTGCCTTGAAGTTACTGAAATAGTAATTGAGCAGCGTGTTTGTGTCTGCATACTGGTCAGGCGACTGTGCATTCATAATAACCACGCACAGTGTCAGACCATCCTTCTCCGCATAAGTGACAAGCGTGCTGTTAGCCACTGAAGTATAGCCGGTCTTGCCGCCGGTACAATCCTGATTTACAAACTGTGAATACGACTTAAATGGATGCAGCATCGCATGATGATTGTACAGCGGAGTATCCTCGGTATGCTTGTTTGTAGGTGGTATGATATAGGTTTTTGTGCCTGTAATCTTTCGAAACTCGTCATTCCTGTATGCCGCACACGAGATAAGCCCCATATCGTATGCGCTTGTCCAGTGATTTTCATCGGGCAGACCATTTGCATTGTTGAAATGTGTATCTGTACAGCCTAATTCTTTAGCTTCCTTGTTCATCAGATCAATAAATGTGCTGTAATCTCCCCCAAGCTTTTTGCCTGTATGCTCTGCTGCAGCATATGCGCACTCGTTTGCCGACTCAAGCATAACTCCATATAGTGTCTGCTCCATGGTCATCTCCTCGCCCACATCCCTCTTGATGCTCGACGAACCATCACTGCTCTCCTTCACCGCCTCTTTTGAGAATGTAACCTTCTCATCCATCTTGCAGTTGAGTATAGCCAGATATGTGGTGAGAATCTTTGTAATACTTGCAGGATAATGCTTTTCGTGTGAATTTTTCTCATAGAGCACCGTACCTGTATTGACCTCCATCACCACGGCGCACGGTGCATTTATCTGCGGTCCCTCCGGCCAGTACGTGTCATCACCATCCGCAAATGCCATATGCGGTCTCGCACAAAGCGTCGTGACCATAGCAAGCACTGCCATTATTAGTATTCCTGATTTTTTTAAATTTATAATTTTATGCTTCATATCTGTTCCTATTAATTCTAAAATTGGGTAGCTGTTCAGTACTATAACCAAAAATGTACTATTTCTAATTATAATGTATGAAAAACATGTTATCAAGGGCATGTGCATCGTATTTTGCCATTTTATTTTGACACCCACACAATTGTAGGGTATTATCTATATGAAATTTTACGTTTTTATAAGGAGATTTACATGAGACTTAGAAATATCCCGGGCGCCGGTGAAGTCATCGACAACAGCCCTTATTGCATAAAGGAGCCTGTTGAATTAAAAGGAAAATGGCATGATTTTTTAGGAAACAATAATCCGATTCATATAGAGGTTGGTATGGGAAAGGGCAGATTTCTGATGGATCTGGCACGGCTTCATCCCGAGATTAACTATATAGGTATCGAACGATATACCAGTGTGCTTCTTCGTGCCGTACAAAAAATGCAGGAGGACGAGCTGCCAAATGTGCACTTTTTGTGCATTGATGCCGCAACTCTTCCGGATATTTTTGACCGTAATGAGGTTGACCGCATTTACCTGAACTTTTCCGATCCATGGCCGAAGGACAGGCACGCAAGAAGACGCCTCACCTCAAGCGAATTTCTTGCCAGATATGATTTATTTCTCGCACCTGACGGACGCATAGAGTTCAAGACTGACAACCAGGACCTCTTCACCTTCTCTCTGGAAGAGATTGAAAGCTCTGATAAATGGCACCTCGACGCCAGTACACGCGACCTGCATCATGACGCCGCAATGAATGAGGGCAACATCATGACCGAGTACGAGGAGAAATTCTCTGCTGTCGGAAACCCTATCTGCAAGCTGATTGCTTCAAGATAATGCGACATATCTGTCGTTAATCGCATGATTTATATAGTCAAACATGACCCAGCTTTTATGACATTCTTCAGATTTTTCTGAGGAACTGTCATATTCATCTCTGGCATCGTTGAAATATCTCTGCGCTTCCTTATCTCTTCCCATCTTGCTATAGCTTGAACCGATATTACTGTAAACCATAGCCTTAAGATCTCTCGAGCGGATAATTTCTGCCGTGGCAAGGCTCTCCAAGCGCGCAAGTGCTTTCTTTATGCGTACAACCGCACTATCATAGTCCTTCTTTACCACGTCATCTACTGCAATTATCATTTCATTATCCGCTATAATGTCTGTTGAATATTTGTCTACCGCGTTCATCATATTTTACTCCGACCAAAGCATCTTTCCAAATGTTACTTTTTTCCTATTCAACAGTATAAACTCATTATTTCAAAATTTCAATATTAATTTCACTTTTATGTGCATAAGCTGCCAGCCTATCCAAATAATGACATGATACCTTTTGACCCTCATATCACGCGCGAATGCGCATAAGTATCAGCCGCAGGCCTATCATATGCGTAAGCATATGATATAATGAGTGCAAGTGAGAAGAATGCATTTATGCATTCGGCGAACGACGAATGTATATCATGAAGCAAGGCTTCATGATATAACAAAAAAGCACCAACCCTATGGCTCATACGTCCATAAAACCGGTACCTTTGAGTGCGCCTCCAGGGGCTCGAACCCTGCACACCCTGATTAAGAGTCAGGTGCTCTACCAAATGAGCTAGAAGCGCGTTTATTAATTTGTTTGCGTTTTCCTTAACGCGAAATTTATTATATAGTATAGTTTATAGAAATGCAACACTTTTTTTTAATTTTTTTTAATTTTTTTTAGATTTTTTGTAAAACAGTTGATTTTACACCGTTTTAAGCTATATTATTTTCTATATACAGAGACTTTTTATTCCAGATTTCCCATCCAAAGTCTCTCAGAAAGGAATTACTGATAATGAAAGTAGAAGAAAGATTATTAAAATATGTGGGCTATCACACCACATCTGATGAAGCAAGTGATAAAATACCAAGCAGTGACAGGGAATTTGCACTCGCAAGAGAGCTTGAGTCAGAGCTTAAGGAGCTTGGCTTATCCAAGGTTGTGCTCACTGACCATTGTTACGTGTATGGTCTGCTGCCTGCCACTGCCGGCATGGAGCACAAAAAAGCGGTCGGATTTATTGCACATATGGATACTGCACCTGATTTTTCCGGGGAAAATGTCAAGCCACAGCTGCTGCGTCACTATGACGGAAGCGATGTGCTGCTTAGAGGCAGTGGCGAATACCTGAGAGTAAGCGATTTTCCTGAGCTTAAAGCCCTCTCCGGACGCACTCTCATTACCACAGATGGCACTACCCTGCTTGGTGCCGATGACAAGGCCGGTGTGGCTGAGATTATGACCGCCTTAGAGCAGATTATCGCAGAGGGCACTCCTCACGGCGATATCTGGGTTGGATTTACCCCTGATGAGGAGGTCGGAAAAGGTGCGGATTTGTTTGATCTGGACTATTTCGAGGCAGATTTTGCCTACACCGTGGATGGTGATTACGAGGGCGAGGTGGCCTATGAAAACTTTAATGCCGCAAGCGCTGAATTTACCATAAAGGGCGTCAACGTGCATCCGGGCGAGGCAAAGGACATTATGGTCAATGCTGCTTTGGTTGGCTGCGAGATTGCCGCAGCTCTGCCTGCAAACGAGACTCCTGCCACAACTGAGGGCAGAGAGGGCTTTTACCATCTATGTGATATGAGCGGTGATGTAGCATCAGCCCATCTGTCATATATTGTGCGCGACCACGACAAAGCTCTTTTTGCTAAAAGACTTGATACTCTCCGCTCTCTTGAGATAGAGATGAATAAAAAATATGGTGAGGGCACTGTTTCTTTGACTATCACCCACTCCTACGAGAATATGCTTTCAATCATAATGGACAACATGTACATTATCGACCTGGCTAAGGCTGCTATAGAGGAAAATGGTCTAAAGCCGCTATCACGCCCGGTTCGCGGCGGTACAGACGGCGCACGTTTATCCTTCATGGGACTTCCTTGTCCAAACCTCGGTACCGGCGGCTACGGCTTCCACGGCCCATTTGAGCACATATCAGTGGAAGGCATGGAGACTGCGGTTAATATAATCAAATCAATTGTGAAGCATGTGCTGATGCTGGCTGACGCATAATTTCGTGCCGGTCAATTACTGTTCACAACTAACAGTGTGACTAGCCACGGCCACGTTACTGTTCACAACTAACAATGTAACCAGTAATCCGGCTGCGCTTTAGTGTAAACAATAGCTGATTTGTGTATTGACTTATCTGACAATTCTGCTATAATGATGGCAACCAATTGTTTTTCGTTTATTTTCGAACGAATAATTACAGCTTTTTTTGAAACTGACAGATGTTTCAGAAGGGAGACCATATGGTAGTACTTGCAGCACTTATCATTTTTGCAGTTGTTGGTGGAATATTTGTACATTATCTTCGCAGAAATCAGAATGATATCGGCGGAGGAATGGGAAAGGATTACATGAAAGAGCATTGGGGAATCGATGACGACAAGTAATCAAAAATACCGGGCAACACATTTTGTGTCCCGGTATTTTTTATACAACCATCGTAACTATTCAGAACCACTGAGAACAAGAAAAGCTGATGCGTCATCAGAAAAGCCTGCCTTTGCTATCGTGAATTTGCAGGCTCCATGTTCACAGAGCGGCCCTTTATCTTTGCATTCTTCATGGCATTGAGCACTTCCTTGCCATACTCAGCCGGCACTTCAACAAATGTATACTTGTCGTACATGTCGATTGCACCGACAAGCCTGCCAGGCATGCCTGACTCGCCTGCAATGGCGCCTAAAATATCGCCCGGCTTTATCCTGTCCTTCTTTCCGACGTTGATAAACAGGCGCACCATACCATCCTCAGCCCCTGTATTGTGGAAATCATAGTCGTCCTTTGATTCAGCTGTGGATATCTCTGAAGCACCCATAGCCTGGTATAAAAATGCCGCTGCTATATCCATTGCCGTGTAATCTGACTCATTTATCTGATTCTCTATAATATCAATGACACTTGTGAGATTTTCCTCATCTATAATGGTGGAAATCTGGTCCATAATCTTTTCTGCCCTGATTTTGGCAACATCATCAGATGATGGAATTGGCTGTGCATAGATTTTTGTCTTGCAGTAGCGCTGTATGTCCTTGAGCTTATATACCTCCTTGCCCTTCACAAAGGAGAATGCCTTTCCACAGCGGCCTGCTCTTCCTGTACGGCCGATTCTATGTACATAATACTCGTCATCCTGAGGCAGATCATAATTGAAAACAGCCTCCACATCATCCACATCAATTCCGCGCGCTGCGACATCAGTGGCAATAAGAATATCTGTCTTTCCGTTTCTGAAGTTCTTCATGACACGATCTCTCTGCACCTGCTTCATATCGCCATGAAGTCCCTCTGCACTGTAGCCGCGTCCGCAAAGCTCATATGCCAGCTCGTCGACCATCTTCTTGGTGTTGCAGAATACAAGTGAGAGCTTTGGATTATAATAATCCAACAGTCTTGTGAGTACATCTATCTTGTCCTTGCGCTTCACATCATAGTAATACTGGTCGATATTTGCGACTGTCAGCTCTTTTTTCACAATCTTGATATTGATAGCATCATGCTGATATTTTCTTGTAATTTCCAAAATAGGCTTTGGCATTGTTGCCGAGAAGAGTACTGTCTGATGCTCCTGTGGCAGGTATTCGAGCACTGTCTCGATGTCCTCCCTAAAGCCCATGTTGAGCATCTCGTCTGCCTCGTCGAGCACTATTGTCTTTACATGGTCAGGCCTGATTGTCTTTCTCCTTAGATGATCCATAAGACGCCCCGGAGTTCCGATAATAATCTGCACACCGCCCTTAAGTGCCTTAATCTGACGGCTGATATCCTGTCCTCCGTATACCGGAAGTACCTTCACACCATGCATATATTTTGCAAGCTTCCTGATTTCATCTGCCACCTGGATGGCAAGCTCCCTTGTAGGAGAGAGGATGATAACCTGTGTCTTGTGACTTGATGCATCAACGCTCTCAAGCACCGGAATACCAAAGGCTGCTGTCTTTCCTGTTCCGGTCTGCGCCTGTCCGATTACATCCCTGCCCGAAAGCACTGCCGGGATTCCCTGAGCCTGTATTGGAGTTGCCTCCTCAAAGCCCATATCCTTGATGCCTCGCAAAATCTTAGGGTTTAGTTCTAATTCGTCAAATCTGATTGTTTCCATATATTTTTTATATTTCCTTTCAAAAAATAAAGTGTGCATATTTTTATAACATGCACACTTTAACATATTTGTGAGATAATTACAAAATATTATTTCTTCATTTTTTACGAAATATGCAATACCGCATATTTCTTTACTGAATAGTTACCAAAATACTACATACTGCTAAATAAAGCTGCTATCTCATCCGGTGTCAGATTACGATTTGTGTTATTCAAATCTACAACCGGAGACTTTGCCGGTTCCGGTTCACTTACAGGCTCCGGCTCAGGTGCCTGAGGTGCCTCTGTGACCGGTTCCGTAATCACTTCCTCTGCCGGCTCTGATTCAGGTTCTGTCGCACCTGCGTTTGCACTTGCAAAAAGTGCTGCTATTTCATCTGCACTCAGCTGGCGGTTCGGATCGCTGTCTGTCGTATCTGCAACAGCTTCTTCTGCAACAGGGCTTGGCTCTACTACCGGCTCCGGTTCAGGTGCCTCTATGACCGGCTCCGGCTCGATTACCGCAACAGGCTCCGGCTCAGCTATCGCGGCTTCCTCTACGACAGGTTCAGGTATCGCCTCCATGGCCGGTGCTGATTGTGGTGCGTCGGTCGTTTGCTTAGGCATCTCAACATTTGCTGTAAACTGAATAGGATTTGCTGTGATTGCCTGACTCAGACGGATTTCCATATCCTTTATGCTGTCAGACAGAACCTGCTGCTTTTCCATAATGTCCTTGAGGTTGTCATAAATCACATTTTTCTGGCTCTCAATAATGAAATCATTGCTCTCCTTGAGCTTATTCTCAAGATGCTCAAAAGTCTCCATAAGCTGTTCATTAGAGTTCATAATCGCATCAGCATTTTCCTTATTCCTGTTGATAACAACCTTTGCGATTCCCTTCTGTGCATTGATGATATCCTCAGTCGGAATCTTTGACTCCTTCTGCAGTATCTCAATCTTTCCCTCTATCTCATCAAAATACTTTCTAAGCATGAGGTAAGATGCCTTTTCCGACTTAAAAATACTGTCATACTGTTCCTCCCTCCTGTCCTCCTTTAGAGCACTCAGTGAGAAAAATCCGCTTATCACTCCCCACAGGCAAATCATAAAGATAACTGTGATTGCTGCAATGAGCATGTATTCCTTTGGATAATTAATTATCGCATAAAAATCCGCTAAAATAACAAGCGTGGAAATAAGAATTAGAAATATAACCTGTATTTTTGCCTTTTTTTGCTTTTTATCCTGCATATAATTCCCCTTCCCGGGGCCTGACGCTATCCGCGACAGCCGTACCGCGTGACGGCTGTGGATAATACAAGTCCCAGTACATTTATCTTAATGTATCTATTATAGCGTTTATTTGCTGTAATGTCGATTGTTTTTAATGATTTTTCAGACATTTTCCAAGTATCCATGTTTTCCGAATAGCGTACGTATATACCGATGTTAGTATTTTTTTTCATTACTCCCCGATAATTGTAAACCTTTATTGCAGTTTCGGTTGACAATCAACATCTTTTCATGTTAATGTGTTAACCGTACAAAAATTACTATGAAATTTACAAAAAGGAGATTTTATCATGAACCAGACAGAAACTATAGACTACAAGCATGGAACGACCTATGCCATAACGGTAACAGCGCTCATGACAGCTGTCACATGTATTCTTGCACCATTATCTATCCCGATTGGGCCGGTACCGATTTCACTGACAAATCTGGCCATATATATTTCATTATATCTGCTCGGATGGAAACGCGGAACAATCAGCTACCTGATTTACCTGCTTATAGGACTTGTCGGAATCCCCGTATTTTCAGGCTTCACCGGTGGCCCAGCTAAGCTTGCCGGTCCTACAGGCGGATACATCATCGGTTTTATTGCCATGGCAATTATTGCAGGACTTGTAATCGATCATTTCCACCAGCCTTGGCTCCAGCTCATTGGTATGATTGTCGGAACTATCATATGCTATGTGCTCGGTACAGCATGGTTCTGCTTTGAGGCAAAAAGCACAGTCAGCGGTGCACTCTCAATATGTGTGCTCCCATTTATCCCGGGCGATCTGATAAAAATGATAATTGCCATGCTTATCGGACCGGCTATTAAAAAAAGACTTCGCTAAACATCAACTCCAAGCTTTCTAAGCTCCTGATACAGGCGCGCTACCGGAAGCCCTACCACATTATTGTAATCACCATGTATTCCCTTAATGTGGATGGCAAAGCGTCCCTGTATCCCGTAGCTTCCTGCTTTATCCATCGGATCCCCGCTTGAAATATAGCGGTCAATTTCCTCTTCCGTCAGTGTATACATGCTGACATCCGTCTTCTCATAAAAGCAGTGTTCTCCGGTTCTTCCGTCTTTGTCAATAAACACAAACGTTACCCCTGTATAGACACTGTGCGTTTTTCCCGAAAGCATCAAAAGCATACGCCTGGCATCTTCTTCGTCCTTCGGCTTTCCAAGAATCTGATTCTCATAAGCCACTACCGTATCCGCTCCGATTACAAGAATATCCTGCGGTGTCACAAGCTCTGCATGCTGTTCATTGTAGGTAAGTACACCTGACGCTACCTCCTCTGCCTTTTGACGGGATAGCTCCATGACAACCGCAGATGGCTCCTCCTCTGTGATTATCTCTTCTCCCTTTGCAGGACAGACAACAAACTCTGCCCCAATCTGCTCTAATAATTCCTTTCGGCGCGGTGATGCCGACGCCAATATTATCTGACTCATATTTGTTTTAACCTTTTCCTTCACTTTGGATTTTGGGGCTGTTTCATCTGAAGAATACAATTCCCTATGACTGATTACACGTTTCCACTTGTATTATACAGCTTTCTCTTTCACCGATACTTTCACTGACATAATTCTATAAAATACAGCACAAAATACCAACGCAAAAACGACTCCAAACACATTCTGAATCACCCTGAGGCTGACTGCTCCCTTTAACCCATAGCTCTCTGCAGCTATAGCCAGAGCACCAAATGTATTAAAAACAGCCTGCCAGCCGTATTGTGCCGATAATCCCACGCCGATTCCACCTATGATTCCTATGTACGCATAGATTGATGGTGGAAGCAGGAAATATAATGCCGTGAAGCATATAACACCGGCGATATTACCGACAATCCTTTTTCTGACTCTGTACTGCATATCCTCCATAAACGGCAGGATGGCAGACATGGCTGCAATACCTGCCCACATTGCACGCGGCATATTGCAAAGCTGTGCAATACATAGAACTAACGGTACGCATAGTATCTGGCACAGCTGCCATTTTGTACGTGATGAAGAAAGGTCAAACTCCTCAATTACAGCTTTCATATTTCTTTTATAGTCTCTGTTTTTATGATTTCTGTAAAATACCAGACATGTGATGGCAGCTCCTGCGGCCATCCCTGCTATTCGAAGCATATAGCTTTTTCCTGACACATCATATCCATATAACAATAAATAGCCAAGAACCAGTGTGGATTGATTAAACATAAATGGATTATGACATCCGAACAGAACCAGCACTGCAAGAGCTGCAATGTTTATAAGCAGCGCCGGAAGCGGTGAAAGCTGATTTGCCAGATGCGGGCATACTGTCATAATTACAAAGAACAATGCCAAAAGCCATGTAGAGTGTCCGGTATGGATTCCCAGATCAGCGTTGCGAAATACCATAACGCATAATAAGACCACTACTCCCACAATACTGTTATCCTTTCCCAATATGATGCTTGAGGCAGTGACAAAGGTAAAGCAGAATACCATTGTGATAGCTATCTTCACCATGTATACAAACGTATGGTATAGTTTTTCTTTCATTGTTTTACTATTTTTCAACAGGCTTTTAGAGCCGGCCTGATTTAACTGCAGTTCCTGATAAAATGTCATATGAATTCTCCTATCTTCTATCTTATTATTTTATTATTGTAACTATCATGTTCTAAATAACTACTCATTATAATTATTTATTGGCAGTTCTACTACAAATCTGCATCCTCCGTATTCCCGGTTTTCAGCTTTGATTGTTCCACCGGCGATGTCTACAATTCTTTTCACAAGTGCCAGGCCAAGGCCGTTTCCCTCGGCTTTATGGGAACCATCCACCTGATAAAACTTGTCAAATACTCTGGCTTTTGCATCATCCGCGATTCCCGGTCCCTCGTCTTCCAGAATAAACTGCACAGAATCATTTTCATGCCTTAGAAACATGGTGATTGTCCCATTTTCAGGACTAAACTTGATTGCATTATCCAAAAGATTCATCCAGATATGCATAAAAAGCCCTTCATTTCCAACATATCTGACCTCCTCCATCTCCACCTGAAATCCAATTCCTTTTTCAGTCCATTTGTCTTCCAATGAAAGAAATGCCTGACGGATTTGTTCATCCAGACGATATTTGGTTTTTTTCATTGGAATATTCTGATTTTCCAGCCTTGATAACAATAAAATATTTCCAACAAGACCTGAAAGCCTTTGAGTATTAAACAGGATTTTTTCTACATACCCCTCCTGCTCCTGTGACAGCTCATCTCCCTGGAGCAGCATCGTATAGCCTTCAATTGCATTGATTGGAGTCTTGAACTCATGGGAAACATTGGATACAAAATCCATTTGCAGAATCTCTGTTGCACGAAGCTCTTTTGTCATGACATTAAAGCTCTGATATGATTCTCCAATCTCGGCTATGCGGCTGTTTGTTTCCAGATGCTGTTCAAAATCTCCCTGGGAAACTGTTTTCATTGCTTTACTGAGCCTGGTAATCGGCTCAAGGAGCCTTGCATTGATAAATGATGTGATAAGTCCTGCTATCAATGTATTAAAAATCAAAAGCCAACCAAGGCCCGGTATTTTCCCGGGCAAATCCAAAAAATGATTCAAAAACGCAAATAACAGGGCTGATATCAGCATAGAACATGCAAGTGCCAGCCAGATTGCACCGGTCAGACACGAGCGGATACGCAATTCTTTTTTCTTTTTATGTTCCATTATTTTTTCACCACCTTGTATCCCAGACCACGCATTGTTACAATTTCGAAATCCGGATTTTCTTTAAAACGCTCCCTGATTCTTCCTATATGTACCTCTATCGTATGTGGGTCTGCCTCCGTCTCATATCCCCATACCTCATCCATTAGCTGCTGCTTCGTAAATGTCCTGCCCGGTGAAGCTGCCAGCTTGTATAAAAGCAGGAATTCTTTTTTTGGCAGGACAAGCGTTTCATCACCGGTCACAACTGTCATTGCATCATAATCAAACTCGGTTGAGCCAATCACAATTTTGTGTTCGTTCAGTATCTGTGCACGCCGAAGCAGTGCCCCTACCCTTAAAACCATTTCATTGACATTTACGGGTTTTACCATATAGTCGTCACTTCCCGAAAGAAAGCCCTGACGCATATCATCGAAGCTGCTTTTTGCAGTAATCATAAGCACCGGTATCTGATATCCCGCCGAACGAAGCTCCGACACAAGTTCATATCCATCCATAACCGGCATCATTATATCGGAAATGATTAAATCAATATACTCTCTGTCCAATACCTCCAGTGCCTGTGCTCCATCCGACGCACTTTTGACCTGATATCCGCTCTTTTCAAGCACCTTTTGGAATAACAGACTTAATTCCTTATCATCTTCTACAATTAATATCTTAAACACGCTTTATATTCTCCTTTAATCAAAACAAATCCCTTGCCCATCCAAGCAGATGCTGTACCAGAAACACCTTTCTTTTATGTTTTTCTGTTAATTCAATCGGCTTTACATGATACGGATCATAATATGTTCCATCGTCTAATACCTGTCTGGACACGCTCTCATACTCCATCATGCCATCCTCCAGCTGTTTATTAACCTCTTTACTGCGTATTACAAGCATCAGCTCTGTATCCAGATAAGTACTTCTCATGTCCATATTGAATGAACCTATTACTGACAGATCATCGTCAATCAGAATACTTTTTCCATGATACGAATAACCGCCTTCATATTCCCAGATATCAATTCCTGTTTCTAAAATTCTGTTTCTGTTTTTGGCATAATCAGCAGCTCCAAATGGATTTCCGTTATTTGCAACAGAATTTGTCATAATAGAAAAGTCCGGAACCTTCTGTGCAATTTCCTCCCATGTATTATACATCATATCATTGCAAATAATATATGGTGTATGAATTTTTACGCGTTCCTTTGCATTTTTCATTAATTCTCCCAGCTGATACCATACCACCGGTTCCTTAGCTTGGGTGTGGATTGGGTTTGATAACAATGTAATCTTTTCTGTTTCAAAGGTTTCATCCGCATAATCTTTATCACAAATTTTTTCCTTATTAACTTCAAAATATTGCTGATACCCTTCCTGCAGCTCTAAAACTGCTTTCTTTACAGACTGTCTGTCAGCTAATTTTTTACTGTTATGAAAATACCGACAGTCCTCCTGTTCCCATATTGTTTCAAAATAATTCCAAAGCTGATTGACCGAATTATCTTTCTGTGGCTCATCGCAGACAACTAACACATCCCGGTCAAAATTTTTATGCCCCGGAAAATCACCCAAAAAATAATTATATGTGTTTCTTCCGCCAAGAATATATATTTTACCATCTGCAATCAGATATTTATCATGCATTCTTCCCATTGTCTTCCATGGCTTAAGCGGATTTGCTTTATTATACAGCTTAATCTCAACATTCTCATGCGAAGATAATCCATAAAAATATGGATTACCCTCCATATCAATCCAGCTCTCCATTCCATCTACCAATATGCGGACATGTACGCCTCTGTCTGCCGCATCATGCAGTGCTCCTAAAATCAATTTTCCGCTTTCGTCTGATTTAAATGCAAATGTAGAAAGGATTATTTCATCCTTTGCATTTTGGATTAATCTAACTCTTTCTAAAAGAGCCTGCGAATTTTTTTCAATGATTACTGCTCTTTCCGTATTCTCTCTCCCCGCCACACTCATAATATTTTGTGTTTCCTTTATAGTAGCATCAGACACCGCCGGCTGTTTTTTATATGTGATGCAGATTCCGATTAACTCATAAAAAGCCACACATAAAAAAACTGCCAGTATAGCAAAAATAATTTTACATATTTTATGCCTTTTCATTGTACATCACCTGATTCCTTGTATTTTATACTCATACAATACAATGTCAATCTCAATTTTACCTCAACAGAATTGATTTTATGCAAAAAAACAGGAAAAAGCAGCTGCCTGCAATTTCCTGTCCATAAAAACTCATATAAAATTATTTTACTGCGATTTACCTATTTTTCGTCGCTTCTACCGTCTTTCCGTTTACCTGATGTGCAAAGCTCCATGACTTCTTATAGATAATCCATATAATTTTTAAAGCACAATTACGGCAGCATCAAGCCCGTCTACTTTTCCGTCAAATGCGCTATCTGTAAGCAGATTATATTTCTTGGCATACTCATTAAATTCCTTTACACTGCTGCCGCAATTGAAAAGCATTGCGATTGTCTCATCGCCGTTTTTTCTGATCATAACAATCGTATCATCATCGTCATTTGTGATTGTCTCAATCATTTCGCCCTCTACGATACATGCATGTGCTTTTCTAATCTGCATTAGCTTCTTATACCAATTATACATCTCCTTGTCCTGGTATTCCTCATCCCAGTACATGCCTCGTCTGCAGTCCGGATCATTTGCTCCCGGCATGGCATACTCATCGCCATAGTAAACCATAGGCATTCCCGGCAGTAACAGCTGAAAGGCTGCTGCGAGATGCTGTTTTTTCTTATTATCGTTGCACAGATGTAGAAATCTTGCTGTATCATGGCTGTCAATCAGGTTCCACATCAGAGGATAGCACTTTTTGTTTAAGCGTCCCTTCAGATATCCCAGATTCTGTACAAACTGACTGACATTTATCTTTTCATCTGCAAGCAGGTCTATCAGATTCAGGTAGAATGGATAGTTCATTACAGTATCCCACTCATCTCCCTCGAGGAAGTCGCCTGCGTAGTGCCATATCTCACCAATTATCAGCATATCCTTCTTTACAGCCTTGATTGCCTTTCTGAAATTCTTCCAGAAGAAATGACTGATTTCGTCTCCTACATCCAGTCTCCATCCGTCAATATCACATTCCTTAATCCAGTAGCAGGCAACATCAGTGATGTATTTCTCCACCTCAGGATTTTTCAGATTAAGCTTTGGCATTCCACCGTAGTAGCCGAAGCATTTGAAGTTTGGAATCTCTCCCCATTCACTCTTAGGCGGCAGCTCGTCGATAAAATACCAGTCCAGATATTTTGATTTCTCGCCCTTTTCCAGTATATCCTGAAATGCAAAAAATTCTCTTCCTGAGTGGTTGTATACCGCATCCAGCACTACCTTCATGCCACGCTCATGAGATTTTTGTACGAGCTCCTTTAAATCCTCTGTTGTTCCAAATGATGGATCAACCTGATAATAATCAATGGTATCATACTTATGGCACGAATTTGATTTAAAGATTGGTGTCAGATACACCACATCGATTCCCAAATCTTTAATATAATCCAGATGCTCTATGATACCTCTGAGATTGCCATGCAGATCATCCATAGGCGTAATCGGCGCCTTATACCACAGCTTTTTGTCTACCGGCTGTGTTGCGGCAAAGCGCGATGGGAAAATCTGATACACTACCTTGTTTGCTGCCCACTGTGGCACCTCAAACATCTCTTCCTCTCTGAGATTCTGCGGGCAGTCAAACATTCTGTCCCTGTTTGTGATGCACTCCTTATCGAACTCATAATTGCCGTAATATACCTTTTCACCCTGCATGTCCGTAAATTCAAAAAAGTATCTCAGACATATCAGATGCATCTGAAGCTGTGCTTCATAATAATCGTGAAACTGTGAGGTGGCTACCTTCTTCATAGGAAGAGTCATTCGCGTATCCTTGCGCTCCATTGGTATATACTTGTCCTCATAGTGAAGGATTACCTCCTTCATATCATCCTTTTTTACCTGCACGCGTATCACAAACAAATCCTTATCTATCGCATAGCAGAATCTTTTATCCATGTCATGAAAAATTGCTGAATATTCCATAAAATGCCCCTTTACTTACGTATTTCATTATTTTGTATTTTAACGCACTCTTTTAAACAATTCTATCATTATATCCATGACATTTTTTCACTATTTCTACTTTATGCATGATTTTAGCTTAATAACATTTAATTTTTTTGACTTTATTCTCTAAAACACTGCGTTCATTATATCACTGCACACTCAGATAGCTTGTCACACAGTAAAGTGTCTGTCCATTATATTCCACGCGTGACCAGCCAAACTCCTCATTGATTCCGGTCCTGGTGACTGTTTCCCCATTTTTTATCGTTGCGATGACTGTAGCATCCGGATTTGTGACACTTGGAAGTGCACGCAGATTAACCTCTATCTTTGCAGTGACAGTATCATTACAATCCTTGAACTTTGTCTTCAGTCCGTCTCCGCTGCCACTTCCGTCCTGTCCGGGAACTACATAGTTCATATCTGTTGTGAGGTAACTTGAAATGGCATAGTATGTCTGTCCATTATATTCGATACGTGACCATCCACTGTCACTGATCCCTGTTCTTGCTGCCGTATCACCGTTATTGAGCGTTGCCTTAATTGTGCTGTCATTGCCCTGACTCGGAATATCCCTCAGATTGACGCTCTCCTTGGCAGTTACAGTCTCATTTACATCCGAAAACTTCATGTTTGCTTCCGGGTCAGCTGTTGCATTGTCAGCCGCATCACCATTTTTTGCAGACTCTGTCTCATCAAAACCAAAGTATGCCACATTCAAATCTACCGGCTTATCAATCCCTGACACCTTTCCCTTATTGGTATACTGCCACATAGCATGTGTGCCCTCATAAGATGACTGTGGTGTTTCCGGATAAGCTGTATCCGGATATTGTGACACCCAGATTTTGTACCTGCTCTCAAGCGTTTTAGTATCCCACTGGCTGTTTGCCGACAACTCATTCATTGCAGCGTAAAACATAGGTGTATATCCTTTATTATATATTTCCTGCAAAAATGCCTCAGCTACTTTGGTGCGTGCCTCTGATGACATGCCATACTGTCTGCTGGCTGAGTCAGTGAAGCCCTCGCAGTCAAATGCCACCGGATATGTAATCTGATATTTTGATATGTAGTCTGCTACCCAGTCTGCCTCCTCAATGGCTTCTGTTTCATTTACTGCTGATGAAAAGAAATATACTCCGACCTTTATGCCATTTTTCTGCGCCTCCTGCATGTTGTATCTTGCATTTGTATCAACACACATCTCGCCTGTTTTCTGGGTTCTGTAGCCCACACGTATCATTGCAAAATCAATTCCGCCTGCGGCAACCTTGTCCCACTTTATAGTGCCCTGATATTTAGATACATCAATTCCGAAGGTCAGGTTACTGTTTTCCGCAACAGAGCTTGCAGACAGTATCTGTGTCTCATCCGCAGAAGCCCCATCATCAGATGTCACACTCATTGAGCCGGCATTGTCTCCTGTGTGCTGCGGGTCGTCCTTGTCTGAACTATCCTCTGTGGCTGTTTCCGTCATCTGTGACGAGCCTTTAGCCTCGTTTTTTGCTGATTTAATCACAAAAAATGTGGCAACTGCAGCCAGTGCAGCTACTATCGCAACAATTATAAATATTGCTATTATCTTTCTTTTATCGTTCATAGCTTTTCCTCTTCATCAATATATATACCATGTATAAGCAACCTATTTTTATGCAACAAAATATATCATATAATCCGGTATTTTTCAAATATTTCTCCCTTTTTCATAACTTTTCAAAGTCCTTTTTCAGAGAAAAAATTCCGCTATACTCACCTATCGTATAGCGGATTAATAAAACATTATTCAATTTTCATCTTATTTTTTATTGCTCTAAGCTATTGTGCCATTTGCAATGTCGTTCTTTGCCAATAAATATGTAATAGCCGGCATAAGAATAGCTGAAATAATTGCTTTGACAATATTACCGGCACTAAGCTGTGCTGCAATAGCATATGTAACCATACTTACAATGAATCCCAGGGCTGCAAGTGCAAAAATAAGCACCAAACCAATCTTTTTGTGTGCGAAAAGCAAAATACCGATAGAAACAGTTATGATAATCTGTAGTATAACGCTAATGAAACACAGTACGACATATATCGAACCTAATCCTAAAGTAGCTCCTACGACTGAAGCACCCAGTGCAACGACAATCCCGACAATTGTTGCAAGAATATTCAGCACAAAAATAATCCATAACCATACGTTTAAACCTGTTGAAAGCTTATTGTTTTCCATAATTATCCTCCTTTAGTAATCCCAATTTTTTCAACATATTCATTATAATGTACCTGAAAAATATTTCAATAGTTAAAATGTTTTATTTTGTACTTTTTCATCCCGGCCGCAAAAAATTGTCATTGATTTAAATAACAGATGCATTTACAATATAGCTATTATGAAAAAATTATTTGTAAAATATGTCTCACAAAACATACTTGGCATGGTGGGTATGTCATTATATATACTTGCCGACACCTTCTTTATATCAAAGGCGGTCGGCTCAAACGGTATCACCGCGCTCAATCTGGTGCTGCCTGTATACAATTTGATTTTTGCCATAGGCGCGATGATCGGAGTCGGCTCCGCCATCAGATATGTCGTAGAGAAAAATAAGGGCGATACATCCAGCGAGAGCTATTTTTTTCATGCCCTGCTGTGGTGTATTATAATAAGCGTTATATTCATATTGATTGGTATTTTCATCCCGGACAAGCTCGTAGGGCTGCTCGGCGGAGATTCGGCAATTATAAATACCGGTAAAAACTATACACGTATTTTCATGCTTTTTACACCGTTTTTCATGTGCAACTATGTGTGCAACGCTTTCGTAAGAAATGATGGCGCACCATCCATTGCCATGTGCGCCACACTTTTCAGCAGCCTTTTTAATATTGTTTTTGATTACATACTCATGTTCCCGCTTGGACTTGGTATGGAGGGAGCCGCTTTAGCTACCGCTATTTCACCGATTATAGGCATCCTGATATGCTGTATTCATTTCTGCTCAGACAAATGCTCCGTAAAGCTTAAGCCGACGGTTCCATCTGTCAAGAGACTCTTTTACTCCTGCCAGGTTGGTGTTTCTTCCTTTGTTGCTGAGATATCATCAGGTGTCATAACTATTGTCTTCAATATGATTATCCTGAGGCTTGCAGGAAATATCGGCGTGGCAGCATACGGTGTGGTTGCCAATACATCACTGGTCGCTGTAGCTTTGTTCAACGGAATAGCACAGGGTTCACAGCCTCTTATCAGCGACTATTACGGCAGAGGACTTAGAAAAAATGTAGGCTCGATACTCAGGATGGCTGTCGTTTCGTCTCTCTTAATTGCTGCACTGCTCATTTTGTTCATATGCACCTTTGCACCTTTTGTGACATCTGTTTTCAACAGCGAGCACGATGCCCGGCTTGCTTCGTATGCCGAGAGCGGACTGCGCCTTTACTTTACAGGCTTTATTTTTGCCGGAATCAATATAGTAGGTTCTGCTATCCTAAGCGCCGTTGAGTCCGTAAAATATGCGTTCGCGGCATCTATCATGCGTGGTTTTATCGCTATAAGCATTTTCGCATTCGCACTTTCAGCCGCCTTCGGAATGACAGGTGTTTGGCTTGCTTTTCCGGCAGCTGAATTTGTGACTATGTTTATTATTGTTAAAGGATTAAGGCAGCTTAAGCTGTAGATGCAGGCTATAGGTGTAGGTGAACTATTTTCGTGCATACTTATTTTCCATGTGATATACTAATGATCAAGAAAACCTATCACAATTATGATATATGATGAAAGAGGAGGGCTTGTATATGGCAAAAATAGAAAGAGTTATCAATAGGGATTTTGACCAGTTACTTTCCACGATTGAAGACGGAATAATAAATGGCAGTGTGTCAGCATCTCTGGAGGATGCCAGTGACTTTCGAAGCCAAGATGCGCGTTGCAGCGTCAGGGTATTTGAACGCTTCAGCTATACCGGTGGTAACAGGGTAAGTCTCAATGTTACACTTTTTCAAAATGGCGAGGAGCCTGTTCACCTTTCCGCAATTACGGCAGGTGGAAGCCAGGCTGTGTTTTTCAAGCTTAATACTTTTGGGGAAGAGGCATTTCTTGATAAATTGATTGAATTGCTTGATTAAAATAGACAAATTTTTTCAAAAGTATTCTTTATGTTGGAAATCAAACATACAAGTTGTTTTTATAACGCTATTATTCTATCAGAAACATAAAAAAACTACTGATGGAGGAAAAAAAGATGTTTTGTTTTCAATGTGAACAAACGGCCGGATGCACCGGCTGTACCGGAAATATAGGTGTCTGCGGAAAAAAGGCAGATACTGCACAGTTACAGGATGAATTGACAGGCGCACTGATTGGTCTGGCTAGAGCTGTCGATGACACATCAGCTGTTTCAAAAAAGACTTGGCAGACCATTATCGAGGGCTTATTTACCACAATTACAAATGTAAACTTTGATAATGCAGCAATTGAAGATATGATACAAAAGGTCAGAGCAGAAAAAGCCTCTCTGGCTGGCGGCTGTAATAAATGTCAGTCTCCTTGTGGACGAACTGACGAATATGATATGCAACAGCTATGGAATGCTGATGAAGATATCCGTTCCCTGAAGTCACTTATTCTCTTTGGTATTCGCGGAATGGCTGCATATGCCTATCATGCATATGTCCTGAATTTTGAAGATCCCGAGGTAAATCAGTTTTTCTGTGAAGCCTTGTTCAAGATTGGTTACGCAGAAAGTATGGATGAACTGCTTCCAACAGTTCTCAAGGTAGGTGAAATCAATCTAAAGTGCATGGCACTTCTAGACAAGGCAAATACACAAACCTATGGAACACCGGAGCCAACAGATGTTACGCTTACGGTGGAAAAGGGACCTTTTATCGTAGTAACCGGACACGATTTAAAGGACCTGCAGCTTTTGCTTGAACAGACAAATGGAAAGGGAATCAATATCTACACTCATGGTGAAATGCTCCCTGCCCATGCATATCCACTCTTAAAGAAATTCCCTCACTTGAAAGGAAATTTCGGAACAGCATGGCAGAATCAGCAAAAAGAATTTGATCATATTCCTGCTCCTATTCTCTACACCACAAATTGTCTGATGCCTCCAAAAAGCAGCTACATCGACAGAGTGTTCACAACAGAAGTGGTTGCCTTCCCTGGTACTGTTCATATCGATGAACAGAAGGATTTCACTCCTGTTATTGAAAAAGCACTTGAGCTCGATGGTTACAAGGAGGATCAGACCTTCACAGGCATAAATGGCGGCACACAGGTAACAACCGGTTTTGGTCATTCAGCAATCCTGTCCCATGCGGATACGGTAATAGAGGCCGTAAAATCAGGAGCTATCCGTCATTTCTTCCTGGTTGCCGGCTGTGATGGTGCCAAACCGGGCAGAAATTACTATACAGAATTTGTAAAACAGACGCCTCCTGACAGTATCGTCCTGACTCTGGCATGTGGAAAATTTCGTTTCAACGATCTAAATCTCGGAGAAATTGGTGGTCTTCCGCGACTGATGGATATGGGACAGTGTAATGACGCTTATGGCGCGATACAGGTTGCAATAGCACTTGCGGATGCATTTGGATGTTCAGTAAACGAGCTTCCGCTTTCCTTTGTACTCTCCTGGTATGAACAGAAAGCAGTCTGCATCCTCTTAACACTGTTACATCTTGGTATAAAAAATATCCGTCTCGGTCCTTCTCTACCGGCGTTCCTTTCTCCTAACATTCTGAACTTTCTGGTAGAAAACTATGGGATTGCACCTATTACCACACCGGAGGAAGACATCAAGGTGCTGTTGAAACAATAATATGTATATTTCCAAAAGAACATACAGAAACAAGCCACTTAACCGGTCACAGGCTTACAGAATCGTAAAAGCTGCCGCCGGTAAAAAAACACAGGATATAGCGCCTTTGCTATATCCTGTGTTTTAAATTAACTTTAAATTAATTTGCAATCATTAGGGTAATCTAAACTAATTCTCCCCATACATCTCCGGCCGCCTGTCCCTGAACAGTCCCCAGCTCTTTCTCTCACTCTCCAGCTCATCCAGATCAAAACTGTGGAGTATGAAGCCCTCCGATACTCTGTCCATCTGCTCAACAACCTCTCCGGTCGCATCTGTGATAAACGAAGAACCATAAAATGTCAGTGCAGAGCTCTGGTTTCCGTTTTCTGCACACGGTACAACCTCCTCTGTGCCTATCCTGTTTGCCGCCACAACCGGCATCAGATTGCAGGCTGCGTGTCCGGTCATACACCTTCTCCAGTGTGGCATGCTGTCACATTCCAATATCGGCTCGCTGCCTATGGCTGTAGGGTAAAAAAGTATCTCCGCGCCCTTTAAAGCCATGCCTCTTGCCGTTTCCGGGAACCACTGATCCCAGCATATGCCGACTCCAATTGTTGCATATCTTGTCTTAAAAGCTTTAAAGCCTGTATTTCCCGGTGTGAAGTAAAACTTCTCCTGATAATAATGATCGTCCGGGATATGTGTCTTTCGGTATATTCCAAGCACCTCTCCATCGGCATCTATCACCGCCACTGAGTTGAAAAGCTGTCTGCCCTCTCCCGCCTCATAAAAGCTCACGGGAATCACCACGCCAAGCTCCTTTGCAAGTGCCTTCATGCTCTGCACCGCATCATTTTCAGAAAGTGGCTTTGCATAGTCATAATAATCGTACCGCCTCTCCTGACAGAAATACTGTCTCTCAAAAAGCTCCGAAGGAAGTATTATCTGTGCTCCTGCCTCTGCCGCAGCTCTTATAAGCTTTGCTGCTTTTTCAATATTTTCTTTTACGTCACGGCTGCAGCTCATTTGGATTGCAGCAATTGTAACCTCTCTCATACTATTCACCTTTCTAATCCTGTCGTCTCACAATGGGCTTTTCCCAAGCCTCTGTGAGACCGAAAACGATTACAACCAATTAAATTACTGTGGTATCTGCTGTGTGATACAGTGTATATTTCCCCCGCCAACAATTATGTCGCGCGCATATATCGGATACACTTTTCTTCCCTCAAAAAGGCTTCCGATTGCCTTAAGTGCAGGCTCATCCATCACATCACCAAACTGTGGAATGAGCACACCGCCGTTTGTGATGTAAAAATTCACATAGCTTGCCGCTAAGCGTTCTCCTGCCTCGCGCTCATCCTCACCCTCCTCAAAGGTGAAGCCCGAAAGCTCATATTCTGTGATACACACCGGATTCTTTGGAATGTAAACCTTGTGAACCTCAATTTTTCTACCCTTTGCATCAGTTTCATTTTCCAATATTTCAAGGTTCGCTAAGGACATCTGATACTGTGGATCATCCATGTCATCAGTCCACGCAAGCACCACATGCCCCGGGCTTGTAAATGCACATACGTTGTCCACATGCTCGTTGGTTTCATCATTGTATATTCCATAAGGAATCCAGATAATTTTTTCGGCACCGAGATAATTCTTTAATTTCTGTTCTATTTCAGACTTCGACAATTCCGGATTTCTGCCCTTGCTGAGCAGACAGCTTTCCGTCACTATCACAGTTTTCTCTCCGTCTGTGTGGATGGCTCCACCCTCTAAGACAAACGGATGTGCATCATACATGTCGTATCCGGCTTTGTTGCAAAATAAAGCCGCTACTCTGTCATCCTTTGTCCAGTCTGCGTACAGTCCGTCCACCTTGCCGCCCCAGGCATTAAAACACCAGTCGATTCCTCTGACAGCACCATCCTCATTTTTCACGAAGGTCGGCCCCACATCTCTGGCCCAGGCATCATCTGACTCCATTTGTATAAATTTCACCGGGAAATTTTCCTGATAATTTTTCTGCTTTCTGACAGCTTCCACAACAGACCTTGCATTGTCTATCACATCTGCCTCAGCGAGCACATATGCCTGCTCAGACTCTGCTATTGCACATATCACCTCCGCAAAAGCCTCTCTTGCCCGCCCGGCACCGTAAATCCATGAGCCCGGGCGCTTTGGCCAGATAATGATGGTACCATTGTGGGGAGCATACTCTGCCGGCATATAAAAGCCGTCTGCTCTAGGACAGCCTGCATTTAAAATCTTCATATTCGAATCTCCTGATAACCTTACAATCGTTATTTTCATCCATTACTGCAATGTCCGGAAGTGGCATGCCGTTAAAGGTATTATTTTTGACCATCGAGTAGATTGCCATATCGCAAAAGCACAGCCTGTCACCGGTTTTTATCTCTCTGTCAAATGAATAATCCCCTATCACATCACCTGCCAGACAGGTACATGAGGACAATCTGTAGGTATACTTCTTCTCACCCGGCTCGCCACTGTCCATAAGCGGCGGACGGTACGGCATCTCAAGCACATCCGGCATATGGCAGGCTGCGGAGGTATCCAGAATGAGTATCTTTATGCCATTGTTTTCAACTATATCAAGCACCGTTGTCTCCAGATATCCTGCATCAAGCGCAACCGCCTCTCCCGGCTCCAGATAGATTTCCAGCTCGTATTTGTCACGCATATGCGTAATGCATTTTTCAAGCCTTTCAATGTCATAGTCTGCCCTTGTGATGTGGTGTCCGCCTCCCATATTGAGCCACTTAAGTCCATACAGCAAATCTCCGAATTTCTCCTCTACCGCTGCAAGAGTCGTTTCGAGCGCATCCGAATCCTGTTCACAGAGCGTGTGAAAATGAAAACCCTCAATACGTGATAAATCAAGCCCGTTTTTAATAGCCTTATCGAGTGCCTCTCTCGTTATCCCAAGCCTTGAGCCCGGCGCACATGGGTCATATATCTCATGCCCCTCCTGTGTGGAGCACTCAGGGTTTATTCTGAGCCCGACACTTATTTTTTTATCAGCCTTTTCTATTTTATCCCTGTGAAGCAGATACTGCGATACGGAATTAAATACAATATGGTCACATATTTCTACCAGCTCATCCATCTCCTGCGGTAAAAAAGCGGGACAGAATACATGGTTTTCCTTTCCCATTTCTTCATGTGCAAGGCGGGCTTCAAAAAGCCCGCTTGCAGTTGTCCCGCTTAGATATCTGCCGATAAGAGGATATTCATAAAATGCGCTGAATGCCTTCTGTGCGAGAAGAATCCTTGCACCTGTCCTTTGCATAACACCGTTTAATATCAAAAGATTTTCAGTTAATTTTCCCTCGTCTATCACATAACAGGGAGTTCTTAATTCATCTATCTTCATACCGGCCTCCGGACTAATCCATATGTACTGACTCATCCTCAGTCTTGTAGCAATCCACAGGAACCGGATTCTCCACTACCTGCCAAGGCAGTCCGAACTTATTAAGAGCCTCCATGTATGGATCCGGATCCATCTCCTCGAGATTGAACACTCCCGGCTTCTTCCAGAGTCCCTTTACCACCATCATGGCTCCAATCATTGCCGGCACACCTGTGGTATAAGAAATTGCCTGCGATTCAACCTCCTTGTAGCACTCCTGATGGTCGCATACATTATAGATGTAGATTGACTTTTCCTTTCCGTCCTTGACACCTGTAAAAATACATCCGATATTTGTCTTTCCGACTGTGCGAGGTCCCAGGGATGCAGGGTCAGGAAGCAGCTCCTTAAGCACCTGTATTGGCACTATTTCTTTTCCGTCCACCATGATCGGGTCTGTTCTTAGCATGCCGACATTCTCAAGACACTTCATGTGTGTGAGATAGCTCTGTCCAAAGGTCATGAAGAATCTGATTCTCTTTATTCCCGGAATGTTTTTGGCCAGTGACTCAATCTCCTCGTGGTGAAGCAGATACATATCCTTTTCTCCGACCTGGTCAAAATTGTACTGCGCTCTCCACTCCATAGGCTTTGTCTCTACCCAGTGGCCGTCTGTCCAGTATGAGCCGTTCGCAGAAACCTCACGCAGATTTATCTCAGGGTTAAAGTTTGTCGCAAACGGATATCCGTGGTCCCCGCCATTGCAGTCGAGAATGTCTATAGTATGTATTTCATCAAAATAATGCTTAAGCGCATATGCAGAATAAACAGAGGTCACACCCGGGTCAAATCCGCTTCCAAGAATAGCTGTAAGCCCTGCCTCCTTAAATTTCTCCTGATATGCCCACTGCCATGAATAATCGAAATATGCTGTAAATCCAAGCTCCTTGCAGCGCTTTTCGTATATTGCTCTCCACTTTGGATCCTCAGTATCCTCACACTCATAGTTGGCAGTATCGATGTAGTCAACACCACACGCAAGACATGCATCCATGATTGTAAGATCCTGATACGGAAGCGCAACATTTAAAACCGCATCCGGCTTGTATGCATTAATCAGCTCTTTTAATTCCTCCACATTGTCGGCATCAACCTTTGCAGTCTCAATTTTTGTGCTTGTCTTTCCCTCAAGCTTTGCCTTTAAGTCATCACATTTTGACTTGGTTCTGCTTGCAATCATAATCTCGGTAAATACCTCGCTGTTCTGGCAGCATTTTCTGATTGCCACCTGCGCAACTCCACCACATCCGATAATAAGTAATCTGCTCATTTTTGTCCCTCCTGATTCGCTTTGGTTATGATATAGTTTTTCTAATTTATTTTACCTTGTTTCCTCTTCCTCGAGTAAATCCTCCACATATTTCGGAAGCATGAAGGCTCCCCTGTGTAAATGTGTTGTATAATACCAGGTTTTAAGCCCCAGTGCATCCCATCTTTTTGCATCCAGATCATAAAGCGGATGATATTTCTTCGATGCAAACCCAAACAGCCAGTAGCCTGACGGACAGGTTGGAATATGTGCCTGATATACCCTGCTTATAGGAAATGATTTATACACCTTTCTGTGCATTTTCCGGCACTCAAGCTCATCCTCATCATAAAAAGGGCTGCCGTGCTGATAAACCATGATTCCATCATCCTTTAGTGCCTTATAACAGCTTCCGTAAAACTCTTTTGTGAAAAGTCCCTCCGTATGTCCAAGCGGGTCTGTGGAATCGTTGATTATCAGATCATATTCATCATGTTTTCTGCGTAAGAATCGCAGACCATCATCATAAAACATGGAAATTCTTTCATCCTCAAGTCCACATGCTACCTCGGGGAAAAACCGCCTGCATACATCGACAAACATCTTGTCTGTCTCAACCACATCAATATGCTCGACAGACGGATATTTTATGAGCTCCTTTGCCACGCCGCCGTCGCCGCCACCTATTATAAGTATCCTTTTTGCATTCGGGTGGACCGCCATCGGCACATGTGTGACCATCTCATCATATATAAACTCATCTGTGTCCGAAAAAACAATCTCGCCATCCAGCGCGACCATTTTGCCAAACTCATATGATTTAAACACATCTATTTTCTGATAATCACTCTGCCCTGAAAAAAGCTGCTCCTGTATCCTTACATCCAGCTTGACATTGGCAGTATGATATTGTGAAAACCACATTTGCATAGCTTTTCCTCCTGTTTACTGCTCCAATACCTTAAGATATTCTACCGCAGGATCCTCTGTTCCCTGCATTGAACAGCCCTTTTCCTTTGCGTAGACAATGTATTGCGCAATCTCTTTTGTGATAAGCTCTCCCGGTGCAAGAATCGGGATTCCCGGTGGATAACACATGACAAACTCACCACTTACAGCGCCTACCGCGTCCATAATGCGCACTGATTTCTTCTGCGAATAAAACGCCTCCTGCGGCGATACCGCCACCTTTGGATTTATGTACTCTCCCGACAAAAGTCCGGTCTTGTCCTTGCTGTAAAGGCGCTTGATATCCTCCAGCGCACCTACAAGCCTCTCTATATCCTGTATTCTGTCACCGATTGATATATACGCAAGTATATTACAGATATCTCCAAACTCTATCTGGATATCATACTCATCACGCAGCAGATCATATACCTCTATTCCGGCAAGCCCTATATCGAGCGTATAGATGGACAGCTTTGTCACATCATAATCATATATGCTCGTGCCGTTTACAAGGTCACGCCCATACGCATAATAGCCGCCTATTGAATTAATCTCCTGCCTTGCATACTCCGACATCTGTGCCACCTTGGCAAAAGATTCCTCGCCTCTGAGTGCTAGATTTCTTCTTGATATATCAAGGCTTGACAATAGCAGATACGATGCGCTCGTGGTCTGTGTGAGGTTGATAATCTGCCTCACATAATCAGCATTTACATCCCTTCCGGTGAGCAGAATCGAACTCTGTGTCAGGCTTCCTCCCGATTTGTGCATCGATACCGCAGACATGTCTGCCCCGGCTGCCATTCCTGATATCGGAAGCCCCTTTCCAAAATAAAGATGTGTACCATGTGCCTCATCCGTGAGCACCTTGATTCCCTTCGAATGAGCCAGCGCAACTATCGACTTAAGGTCAGAACAGATTCCGTAATACGTAGGATTGTTTACAAGCACAGCCTTTGCATCCGGATTCTCCTCGATAGCCCTCGCCACCTGGTCAATCTCCATTCCAAGCGAAATACCAAGCTTCGCATTCGTCTGCGGATTGACATAAACCGGTATCGCTCCGCAGAGCACGAGTGCATTAAGAGCGCTTTTATGAACATTTCTCGGAAGTATAATCTTGTCTCCTGCCTTGCAGGTAGACAAAATCATAGCCTGCACCGCAGAGGTGGTGCCTCCTACCATAAGAAAAGCATTTGCCGCTCCAAAGGCATCCGCCGCAAGCTCCTCCGCCTCTCTGATTACCGAAACCGGATGGCACAAATTGTCAAGCGGCTTCATTGAATTGACATCAAGCCCTACACACTTTTCCCCGAGCAGATGCACCAGCTCAGGATTTCCCCTGCCTCTCTTGTGTCCCGGCACATCAAACGGCACTACTCTCTTCTTCTTAAACTCCTCAAGAGCCTCATAAATCGGCGCTCTTTCCTGTCTTTTGATATCCATTTACTTCTCCTGTATTTAAAAAGGACGGTGCATGCAAGCATCATCCTTTAGATTCGTCTTAACAACAGTAAAATCGTAACATATACTATGGAGTTATGCAAGAATTTACGTTTTATTTTTATATGAACACTTTTGCTTTTTCCACAACAAAGAGGAAGCCGGTACATGTGGAGTGTGCCGGCTAAAAATATGAAAAAGATTAATATGAGTATTTCTTTTGTTTATGATGTCAGTATACAGGACAATTGTGAAAATGCTGTGTTTACTTTCTTACCCTTTTATAAACAAAATATTACATTTTCTACTATAAAGGAGTATTCAATGGGAACTACACAGCCAATCCGAAACAATGACGAACTCACGGCTTTCAGGATGTACTATAAGGACATCCGTCCAAACAGCCGCAATTACTGTTTAATTGTGATGGGATTAAACACAGCACTAAGAATTAGTAACCTGCTTAGATTAAAGTGGGACAACGTTTACAATTATACCTGCAGATACCAGCCTATAAGCAGGACGCAGGCATATCGTATTGTAAAGACTGCTGCCGGCAAAACAGTGCAGGATGAGAGGGATGAGATTTATCTGAAGCTTGAATTATAGTACCTTCTATTCTGCCGGCCAGGATTTTCTGAGAGCCACATAGGAAATCAGGAAATTGGCAAGCCAGCCGACCGGTACAGCAAGCCAGACAAATGCAATACCGAAACGCGGCGCGCAGATTAAGGCAACCGAGAGACGGATTGCCAGGTTTACCATATTTGCAGCGAGAAACGGACGCATGATGCCAAGTCCACGAAGCACACCATCGGTGGCCATCTTTATACCCATAAAAATGAAAAAGAAGCCAAGCCATCTCATATAATCCCCTGATACCTGATATGCCAGGGCCGTTCCGTCTTTACCCAGGAATAATGAGGAAATCTGAGTACGCAGTGTTTCAATTACTATAAAAGCAAGCACTGCAAAACACAGGTCTAACACCAGCGCAGCGTGATAGCCTTTTTTGATACGTTCTGTCTTCTTTGCTCCGAGATTCTGGGAAACAAACGGAGAAACTGCATTTCCAATGGATACAAATATCAGTGAAAATACATTCTCTACCCTCATCGTTGCCGAATATCCTGCAAGCGCCTGTGTACCGAACGGATTCACAACTGCCTGTACTATCATCATGCCAATTGACACCGTAGACTGCTGGAGAACCGAAGGCACAGCAATCCGAAGCATAGAACGAAGCTCATGCCTGTCAAACCATTCAAAGCGACTTTTATACCGGCGCATCCTGCTAAAGAAAATCAAAAGTGAAAACACTGCAGATATTCCCTGAGCAATTAGAGTTGCAAGTGCAGCACCGAACACACCCAGATCAAGGCCTGCCACCATCCAAAGATCCATAAATATATTTAACACAGAGGAAAATATCAAAAGCCCCAACGGAATCCTTGACTCGCCAATCGATGTAAACATCGTTGAAAGTATGTTATACATAAACAGAAACGGAAATCCCACAAAATAAACCCTAAGATACAGCACTGCCTCATCCAGTATATCTGCAGGTGTCTGTAGCAAGCTCATCATTGAATGTGAAAAGAAAAAGCCAAAGAAACCCAGAAGTACGCTTAAAACCAGAAAACTAATCAGTGATGTTGATACTATTGTTTTCATTTTGCCGTAATCCCTGGCGCCGAAATAGCGGCTCACAAGTACACCGGCTCCTACACCGGCTCCCAGTGCTATACAGATGAACACATTCGTAAGCGCAGCACAGGCTCCAACTGCCGCAAGTGCAGAGGAGCCTACAAACTGACCAACAATGATTGAATCAGCCATATTATATACTTGTTGAAAAAAGCTGCCCAAAATCATAGGCATTGCAAAAACTGTCAGCGCCTTTAACGGGGCATCTGTAATTAAGTATTCATCTTTTGACATTATTTTTCCCTCATTCCGCTATAATTAAGCTATAGTATATCCGATTGAGAGGCAAATTACAATATAGCATTCTTTATCGACATTTTTCCATTTCTTATGCTTTCCCTCTAATGCAAACATCATACTGCTCCTTTGTATTTTAATTTAAAAAGCCGCCCAGGCCATAGGCCTGTGCGACTTCTCATAAGATGATTTAAATTAAGTTTATCCTTCAATAGCAATATGCTTTGTGGTCTCAACTTTCTTTTGCTCCTTCTTCGGAACTGAAAGTTTAAGAATACCATCCTCATACTTTGCCTTGATATCTTCCTGTTTCAGCTCATCACCTACATAGAAAGACCTGCTCATAGCACCGGAATAGCGCTCCTTGCGGATGTACTTACCATCCTTTTCTTCCTTCTCTTCCTTGTCAAGTCCTTTAGCTGCGCTGATAGTTAAGTAACCATTCTCCAGCTTAGCCTCAATCTCATCCTTCTTGAATCCCGGAAGATCTATATCTACTTCGTAGCTATTGTCTGTTTCCTTGACATCAGTCTTCATAACGTTCTTTGCGTGTTTACCATAAAGCGCCTTGTCAACATCAGGAAATGAAAAATCCATCCAATCATCGTTAAATAAGTTTTCTCCAAAAATACTAGGCATCAACATAAGTCATCTCTCCTTCTTAATCTATAAAATCTGTGTCAACCTGTTTCTTTGGAACCGGGATGTTTCAAGAACTCAAAGCCTTTGCTTTTTGTTCCTTTCCTTTGTTCTTGACTATGTTATACACCTATTATCAGCACTCGTCAATAGGGAGTGCTAATAATTTATAAAATGTTTATATTTTCCGAGCAGCTTCAAAGTACTTACCATATGAAACTCCATTATTTTGCAATAAATAACACTCCGAGTGTGCCAGGCCCACAATGTGATGAAATCACACCACCTGCTCTTGTCTCTATAATTTCCTTAAAAATGCCAAGAGAGGCTATGTAATCTCTTACCTCTTCAACTGTCTTAGCATCACATTCCGAATGTGTAATAAATACCCGATCCGGTATTGCGTTTTTCAGGTCCTCTTCCAGATCTTTTGCATAATTCTTTATGACTTTACCGATCTTACCTCTATATTTCCTGCTTGCATCCATTTTACCATCCTTTACAACAATCATGGGATGAAGCGCCAATGCTCCTCCGATAAGCGCAGAAACAGCATTGCATCTGCCACCTCTGTAAAGGTACACAAGTGTATCTACAACAAAGCTTGCTCTTACCTTCGGGATCAATTCATCAATTCCGGCTTTTATCTCCTCACGGGATTTACCATCCGCTGCCATAACTGCCGCCTCAACAACAAGCAGGCCTATTCCTGTGGACAGATTTCTTGAATCTATCACCGTAACTTTATCTTCTGCATCAAGTTCTTCTGCCGCCATTCTGATCACGTTGATTGATGTCGACATCTCACTTGATATGGAAAAGCATATGATTTCCCTGCCTTCATCAATATATGGCCGCATTACATTCATTGCTGTTTCTATAGATGGAGCTGAAGTCTTTGGTGTAGTCTTATTTTTATCAGCCCACTCATACAATGCGTGAATGTCTATCTGCGGTCCATCCTCCAGTTCTTCATCTCCTTTTACAATATGAAGCGGAATAATATCGATATCGTATTTCTTTAAAACTTCCTGTGACAGATCACATGTACTGTCTGATATAATTTTTACCATTTTAACACCTCCAGGCTTTCAAAAATCATTTTGTCCTTCCTTTTTGTTCTATTATACTATCTTATTTTATTATTTCAATTGCGGCATAAATATATTATTTTCATGCCCATATTCAATAGTTACATTTTCTTTTTATTACAGTATCAAAAAACGATATTTTCACCAGGGGGGTGAAAGCAACGTTCATTTTACTGTTGGCTGGCTCAGCTGGCTTTGTGCTATTGCCTTGTAGTAAACACAAATAGAAATGATTGCTGTAATCGCTTCCGTGATCCAAAACGCATTCCAGACGCCAACTGCTCCGAAAAGCCTGCTGAGAAAAAACGCAGTTGGGATGATAACCACAACATACCGGCAAAGTGAAATCAGTAATGAAGGAATGCCTTTTCCAAGTCCCTCCAATGCGCCGGAAGATGTAACGGAAACCGCCGAGACAATAAAACCGGCGCCGATGATACGCAGGGCTGTTTTCCCGGTCTGGATTGTCGCTTCTGTGTGGGTAAACAGCCCCATAAGCTGGCCGGGGATTAGCAGACATATCACTGTTCCAAGCACCATAATGATACCGCTCATGCACAAGACGATTTTATAAATCTGGCTGACTCTTTTGTTCTCCCCCGCACCGTAGTTATAGCCGATCAAGGGGCGCATCCCCTGAACAATGCCATTAGCCGGAAGATAGATGAATGTCTGCAATTTGTAATATATTCCCAAAACCAGAATATACACCTCGGAATATGCCGCCAAAATAGCATTGAGCGCCGAAATCAAAAGAGATGGGAGCGCAAGATTCAAGGTTGCGGGAATGCCGATGGAGTATAGCTTTATTACCATCTTTTTGCTGAGCAAAATGTACTGCCTGCAGATATGCACGCGAATTGGCCGCACAAAATAAACGACCAGATAAATCGCAAGCGTCAAGGTCTGCCCGATGCCGGTTGCCAGCGCGGCGCCTTCGATTCCCATTTTAGGGAATGGACCATAGCCAAAAATCAGAACGGGGTCTAAGACAATGTTTATTATACACCCACACATCAGGCTGATCATAGTTGTTTTCATGTTTCCTACAGCTTGGAATATTTTCTCGAATGTAACACCAACAACTATAATCAATGTAAAAGAGAACGCAATAACAGAATAGTGGACGCCAAGTTCAATCACTGTCTTGGATGAAGTGAACATTCCTAAAAAAGCCGGCATCATTGTAATACCGCAGACTGTCAAAACAACGCCGTGAATCATGGCAAGCACAAGTCCCTGCGTGGCAGCTTGATCTGCTTTTTTGTTATCTCCAGCGCCTAGATAGAAGGCGATCACTGCGTTGATTCCAACGCCAAATCCAATTCCAACAGCATTGATAAAATTTTGAACCGGGTAAACCAGTGATAATGCCGTCATAGCTTCCTCGCTGATCTGCGCGACGAAAAAGCTGTCGATAATGTTGTATAGAGAATTAACCAGCATTGATAAAACCATAGGCATGGCCATGGATAAAATCAGCGGCAATACCGGTTTTTCTTTCATAAAAGTATCGTTCATCATTTCTCCTCCTTGGAACATGTTATAAGATATTTTTGTGGCGATACCATGCCATTATTATGAGAGCAATGAGCATAGTGGCGGTTTCCGCAACAGGAAATGCAAACCAGATTCCGTTCAGTTGGAATAATTTGTCCAGACACCATAAGGCCGGAACAAGGAAAAGCTGTTGTCTGCATAATTGAATCGCAATGCTGGAACCTACTTTTTCTGTCGCCTGAAAATAGGTGGAAATCATGGTAGAGAGACCGCAAAACAGATAGCTTGCCGCCATAATTCGCATGGCGGATATGCCAAAGGAGCGCATGGCTTTTGACGCTGTAAATAATTCCAAAAGCTGCGCCGGAAAGAAGTTGACGGTCAATGTTCCCAGTATCATCATACCGGAGACCAAAGCGGTTCCGTATC